>Ga0181530_10001353_pt1 | contig 31001 bp, 30 predicted proteins | sample PEATcosm2014_Bin_42_FD_119769 | JGI IMG/M metagenome (GOLD analysis project Ga0181530, IMG submission 119769) | Peatland microbial communities from MTU Mesocosm Facility, Houghton, MI, USA - PEATcosm2014_Bin10_60_metaG | ecosystem: Environmental > Terrestrial > Soil > Wetlands > Peat | place...
CCCACAAACCTTGGAAATCGATGAAGCCGATTCCCACATTCCCACCGCCACGACGACGACGAGGATGAATTTAATCCTCAAAACCCGGCCGGTTAAGAGATACGCATTCTGAGGGCAAGGTCATACTTCTTATTGTTATCTTTCTTATGTATCTGAAATTTCTAAAGCGCTTCACGCCTCTTCCTCCAGTGGCACGGTGGATAGTTAGCGCCCTCTTCCTGGTGTCGCCAGTATGGTCAGATACGTATTTCTCTCCTTCACTACGAGTACACCTGCTCGAGTGCGCCTGCACGTTGGCAGCAAGCCTCTTACTTCCGACTGCTTGTGGCGGTTCGTTGTTCAGACGGGTAGTTCCTGCGGCCATCGTCTCCGCAGGAGCGGTTTTCGCGCACGAACTCGGCATCGTGGCGCCAGTGGTTGTAGCGTGGACACACTACTACAGGTCGTGTAGTTGTGGTGGTTCGCGCAAGACGGCTGCGCGTGAAGCATTCCTGATTCTGACTATATCCCTCGGCCTATACTGTGCGGTGCGTCTCGCCCTCTTCCAACCGCCATTTCAAAGCGCGTATAGCGGGCCTCGGCAGGAGCACCCTACATCTCTGTTAGTCGGTGTTCTAGGCGTGGCGATGCGGCTCTTCTACCAGTCCAGTCAGTACCTTTCCGGCGAGGAATTACTGAGGGGTAGACTAACGCTCATCGGTTGGTCGATGGTCTTGTTCACGATCGGCTTTTACGCTTGCCTCTGCCTCGGCTTATTACGGAGTTGGCGAAATCGGTACGATCTTCGATTACTCACTGGATGCGCGGTAATCGCGGCAATTCCATTGATTTTCGCTGTCGTTCCCAGACATATGTGCATCATTTTGATTTATTGTCTGCCGATGGCTTATCTGGCTGTAGAATCGGTGACATCTCTTGACATCAAGATGTTGGGCATTCGTCCGGTTGGAGCGGCGTTTCTTGCTGGTGCCAGTTTGATTTACATAGGAGCTGGCCTCGAGTCGTTTCTGAACTCTCGGGCATATGTGGATTCGTTGTCACGCTTGAACAATTCCATTCGCAGCACACTTGCGACCGCTATGAAAGCTGGAGGCAAGCATCTTTTTCTGATCAATGACCTGTCGGTCAATTACAGCAGTATAGCCATGATGCAACTGACATCCAAGGAGAATGGAGTCACGCTGGTTGATCCGGTTGTGGTTAGCCAGTTGTTCGTAGGAGATGACCAGGCCCCCAGTCCTGCGCACGATACAGGTGTTCAGGTTGAGTGCCGAGGTGACGTTCTTACAACAAGAATCGACCTTCCGGAAGGTCGGGCGTTTGTATTCACACACGCAGAACCGAACATGCTCTTGACTCGCGCGAACTCAAGCGGCGGTCGGTACGAGTTTCCTGATATGCGTAGGAGTTTCCAAAAAACCGGGGTGACTGGCTCAATCGTGGAGAATATCGACTACGGTAGGAGACTCATTTTCACTGCACCAGTTTCCTGTGATGATGTAGGCGTGGTAGGGTTCCCGGGCAACGGGCCATTGAAGTCCAGAATTTTCATTCTTGGTTCCCAGCAGGGTTTTGAGCACTGAACTGACGCAAACATAGGTAGCGGTAGTAGAGGAACCGCCATCCAGGAGTCAGCCAATCGGAGTGTGGAGATGAGTCAACGCCAAATGAGACATTTGGCTCATCCAAAGGCAGGAATTAGCCCCCCGTGATTGACGTTGGTTTTATGGTAATGGCTAACCTTAGCTTCATGCGTCAGTGATCTCGGTCATGTGTTCGGCGCGAAGGCACACGTTTATATAGCCCGCGACCTAGGGGTGACGGGAAAGGAAGACATTCGTGTGATCGAGAAGGCAGCCAAGGTCAAAAGCCTCAACGTGACGGTCAATAGAGACTTCTCGGACTACTACTAATCACCCGAGTAGGAAGGGAGCGCTTGGCGTCTACTTCCATGCCTGATTTTCTTGAAGCCCAGCAGACAGCTTATGCGAGAAAAACAATTGCTGATTGCGTTGAAGACGACGGAACGGGAGGAAACTCGGAAGCACGACGATCTGGTTAGGGTCTCAGCAAATTGGAAAGCCAAACTAAAGTTTTCGCTTTGCATAAGGATGCCCCAAAGAGGACATTTATGACGCCAACGAGTTCCCGGAAGCGAATGGATTTCACACGTCTTTACTCCTCTGTCAGGGGATACATCGATCGATTGGTGCTGGGAGAGAACCTAAGGGCAAGGACCACTCGTGGCGCGGTATTGCTAGGAGGTGCAAGCCTCGGCGAACAGGCCAGTCGATTTGCTCGGAACATGCTTTTGGCGCGACTTCTCGCGCCAAGCGCATTTGGGACAATGGCCATTGTCATGTCTTTCTCGTCGATGGTCGGGTCCCTTACCGATGTAGGGTTGAGAGTTTCCGTCATTCGAAATCCAAGGGGACGGGAACCCGCATACCTCAACGCGGCCTGGTGGCTGGCGATGGGACGCAGTCTCGGTGTTTATGCTATTTGCTTCGTCATGGCTCCTTGGGTCGCACGGTTCTACGGGAACTTAGAAGTCTGTGCGTTGCTTCGCGTGGCGTTACTGAGCGCCCTACTGGAAGGGGCGATGAGTCCGCGGTCCTGCCTACCGCAGAAAGAGATGAAGTTCGGGCGCTGGGCAGCAATCAGCAATGGAGGCGCCGTCTCTGGTGTCATTCTTACGGTAATTCTCAGCTTCGTGCTTCCCGACGTTTGGGCACTGGCAATTGGATATTGTAGCGAGAACGCTTTCAGGTGTTTGTTATCGTATATTTTGTGTCCTGGATTGCCCTCTTTTGGGTGGGACAGAGCCGCTGCTCGCGACCTCCTGAGCTACTCTAGGGGGGCATATGGCCTGTCATTTCTGAACCTGATCTTCACGCGCACGGACATCTTCGTTCTCGCCAAGCTTTACTCTCCTACAGCGTTGGGGCTGTATACGATGGCGGTCTACTTGGTCCAGACTCCAACAGGTTTCATTCAAAACATGGTCGGTTCAACACTTGTGCCTGCCTTTGCCCACGTTCAGGAGGACCACCGGCGCATCAACCGCGTCCTGTTAGAAGCTACTTCTTGGCTCATCGTATTAGGGCTTCCGGCAGTCGTCGTCATTTGGTTATACGCCCCTTCTCTTCTCAGGGTCACCTACGGGGTCAGGTATTTGAAATCCGCTGGCCCCCTGGCCGTCGCCTCGGCAGTAGCGTTCATTAGTATCCTCAATGGTGTCATCACGGACGCTTTTTCTGCTTTGGGCCGACCAGCTCTGCACCGCCGCGCGGTCGCCGCTTCTGCGGTCATCATGATTGTTGCCATCTATCCCGCTTGTAAGATATGGGGGGTGGTGGGTGCCCAAATCGCGGCTCTGGTCGCGATCGGGGCGAGCTACTTCCTTCAAATTATGCGGATTCGCGCGCTGACAGGCTTGGAATTGGCTCGGTATGGAACGGCATTCGTACGTGTGGGGCTCGTATGTGCGGCACTTCTTTGTGGCGGTTTCTGTATCCGTTTCCTGCGCTTAGCCGAAGGGAACGCGGCCCAGATAGCTTTGGCGCTCTGCGCGTTCTTGCTTGCCTATGGCATTTGTGTACCAGCAGTTCTGCGAATCAACGGGGATGCCTAAGCCGATAGTAAAGTCTCTGCTGGCAAACGCAAGCAAGAAGAATAATTATGAGTCGTCATTGTGACAATCGGGGCGTCTCCTGCCGGGATAATCGACGATATGACTTCTCTAGTACCGTGTCCGTGTGATTGAGTAATTCAGTTTCCTGCGGGCCTGTTTGCGCGTGAACTTCCATTCAATTGTGGTGCGGTCGCGGTTGACGCGGCGCTCCCAAGCATGAACTTCGCCGCACAGTGCAGGCAGGTCACCGATCCTGCGTTGTCCCAGACACTGGCGGCTGAGCAGGCTCACTTCGATCTCGGCCTGGTTAAGCCAACTGCCGTGCTTGGGTGTGTAATGCACCGTGAAACGGTTCCACAGCAAGCCTCCCAGCTTTTCGCCATACCGCTTCACCAGCGACTTGCGGCCGTGCGTGTTCAGGTTATCCATAACCAAGTGGATGGTCCGCGCCTGGGGATAGCGGGCGACGATCTCCACCAGGTAATCGGCAAACTCCGCCGCCGAGCGCGTGGCTGTAGGCTTGGGAAAATGCCGCCCCGCTTTCGGTTCCACGCCGCAGAAGACGTTGGCCGTGCCGCAACGCTTGTACTCGTAGTCGCGCCGGGCCACGCGTCCCGGACGGGCGGGCTTCAGAGCGTAAATGTCTCGGTGCAGCACCACCGGCTTTTCGTCGATGCAAACCACCGGTTCCTCCTCCGAGAGCGACTTTTCATAGAGAGCCAGAACGTCTTCCATGCGCCGGATGTACTCCTCATCCAATTCCGCCACGCACCACATTTTTTTCCCGCCACGGCTTCAGGTCGTGGCTCTGAAGAAGGATGCGCACCGTCTCCGGCCCCACATGTTCGACCAGCTTGCGCTTCACCGCCTCCTGGGCGATCAACCGCACCGACCAACGCGCCCGGCCTGCCGGCGGCGGCCCGCAGACCATGGCGATAATGCGCTGGCCCTGCTCAGCGTCCAACAGCGGCTTCTGGCCCGGGCGAGGCGCATCGTAGATAGCCGCCTCCAATCCGCCCTCCTGGTAGCGCTTGCCGATCTCCCATGCCGCTTTGGTGGAAATGCCCACTCCGGCTCCGGCCTCCACTGTCGTTCGGCCTTCGTCCATCTGCCGAAGCACCAAAGCCCGAATCACCGCCCGCACCGGCTGCACCCCGCCGCTCAACAACTCCTCGACCTGTTTCCGCTCCTGCCGCGAAAGCTCGATCTGCAACCTCTTACGCTTGTCCATGCCTCCGCTATACCACTCGCCGCTGCCCCGCAAAAGTGCCAAGCTTGATTACGAATCTACGAAGTCACGGTACTAGAACGATGTGGGTCCTAGGATCCGGTGCCTCGACAGATGCTAAATCGACCAGTGAATCACGGACCTTTAATATCGGTAATTATCCCGACTTTCAACCGAGCGCGACAAGTGCAGGCCGCCCTCCGAAGTGTTCTGGCGCAGACTTACTCGGAGTTCGAGGTCATCATCGTTGACGACGGATCCACAGACGGAACGGGTCAGGCTCTTCAGACGCTCATCAGCCAAGAGGGTTGCAACGGCACGCGAGTCCGCTACTTCTTCCGGCCCAACCAGGGTCAAAGCGCCGCTCGAAACATGGGGATTGAGAAAGCTCGCGGAGAATTGGTCGCCTTTTTGGACTCGGACGACATCTGGCTTCCGGAAAAGCTCGAATGGCAACTCCGTGCCCTCGAGCAGTTCAAAAACAAGTGCTGTGCGTGTATCACTGATGCAAGGCTAGTAGACAACCTGGGAATGGATACCTCGGCTTTCCGCAAAAGTGGAAGGCCCTACGAGGAAACGCTGGGAATCGACTTCGGAGCAGTCAGAAACCTTGTGAAGTACCGTGACCCCTTCTGGATATCTACCCTCTTGGTTCGTACTGACGTTGTTAAGCAGCTTGGATGGTTTGACAATCAACTCGGATATGCGGAGGATCACGATTTCTTTTTTCGACTGTCTCTCGTGACCCCCTTCTGCTATGTTAACAAGCCGCTGTCCGTACTTGACCGGAGTAAATCTCCCGAAGGTTCAAATTGCCGCTCGTGGGACGAAGTTGAGGTACGCCTCCGAGGTTCGCAGATAATGCTCGAGAAGTGGTTGAAATTGGATTCGAAACTGCCATTGGATGTACTGAAAGCAGTTACCCACAGCTTGCGTCATCTTTATAGTGCCTGGACAAACTGGTACCTCGAACATGAGCGGTATGAAGAAGCGCGGCAGGCAGTGTGCATGGCCATGAGGTATGAGCCAACGACAAGGCTCGCAATCAAGTGGACCCTGACGCACGTTGCTCCCAGTTTCGCTAGAAGGATTTCACCGAAAATGAGAGTGTAGAGTGTATTGATACCTGGTCCGACAAGTGGAAACCATTTCTAAGGAGTAAAGACGTGCGTCATTCGAACCATCGGCCGCGGTTCAGGGACCCATTGGAACTCTTGCCCAGGGGACTTACCAAGCTATACAGCATTTGGGTCAGTGTCGTCTATCCATTTGCGTCCAAAGGACGTAATCTATCATTTCATTTCACGAGTCAGCTGGACAGACAAAGGGCAGTTAGAATCAGCATCGGCAATTCAGTGAGCCTACAAAAGGACGCGTGGCTCAACGTCGCCACCGAAGACCCCACAGGCGAGCCCGTAATTGTGATCGACGACAATTGCTCCATAGGCTATGGAGCGATGATATCGGCTAAGAACCGAATCCATTTGGAACGAGATGTGCTCGTCGGTCAGCAGGTTGTAATACTGGATCATAATCACGCGTACGAAGATATCATGACACCAATCGCTACTCAGGGTATTACAGAGGGCGGCAGAGTCCGAATTGGCCAGGGGTCTTGGATTGGTCGTGGGTCCGCCATTATTTGTGCAAGAGGAGAGTTGACGATAGGCCGTAATTGTGTGGTCTCGGTCAATTCGATTGTGACTCGAAGTATCCCGGACTACTCCGTAGTTTTTGGATCACCCGCGACGATAATTAAACAATATGATCCCGAGACGCGAGCCTGGCGTATGGGTCCGAAGAGGAACAGAGACACTCAAATTCCTGAAGCACTGGCGGTCCCGATCGGCGAATAATTCCTCGGTGTCCCCGGAGGTACTTTTTCATGGGAATAGGAACTCAATCTGCATGAGCGCCAGCGGCGATGATCTGTTTTCTTTGTGCGGCAAGGCGATTTTGGTTGCCGGGGGCACGCGCGGTATCGGCCAGGCCATTTCACTCCGCTTTGCGCGGGCAGGTGCTACGGTCATCGCGAATTATCTCCGCAACCAACAGGCTGGCGAAGATCTGAAGGCGATCGCTGCAGAGGAAGGATTGGCCATTTCGCTCTGCCGCGCCGATTTAACCAGCGAAAAAGGCCTGGAACAGCTTGACCGCTCGCTGCAAGAATGGGGCCCGCATCTGTCCGGGTTAGTCTATTGTGCTGCCACCGGAATCCATCGCCCCATAGAGGAACTGACCGATCGCCATTTCGACTGGACTTTTAACCTGAATGTCCGCGCTTTTTTCAAGCTGATCAAGCTTACTAGAGCGCGCTTTTCCAAGGGATCCAGTATCGTAGTGATGAGTTCCTGGGGTGCCACGCGTGCCCTCCCCTACTATTCGTTGGTGGGCTCGTCCAAGGGTGCGCTTGAAGCCCTTGCGCGTCACCTCGCGGTCGAGCTGGCGCCGGATGGTATACGCGTCAATATTCTAACCGCCGGGGCAGTGCTCACGGATGCCTGGAAAGCGATGCCGAATAGCGAATCCCGCATCGCTGAGACCGTCCGTCGCACCCCGGCAGGGCGCTTGGTCACGGCCGAGGAAGTTGCGTATGGGGCCCAATTCTTGTGTTCCGACGCGTCCGCGGGGATCGTCGGCCATACCCTGATCCTTGACGGTGGCACGGGGATCATGGCCTGAGTTTTAGGAAAGATCATTCAGCAGTTGAACTCGACACACAAATAAGGAAAGGATCAAATGAGCGAATCAGATTACGTACTGAGCAAAGTCCAGGAGGCTTTCAAGGCCGCGTTTGATGTGGACCCGCAACTGGTGACGATGGAGACCAGTGCGAGTGATATCCCACTCTGGGATTCCGTGGGGCATCTGTCTCTCGCCAGCAGCCTGGAAGAGGTTTTCGGGATCACCCTGGATGTGGACGAGTTGATGGAGATGGAGAATGTCCGCGCGATCGTGCGCATCATTACGCCCAAGCTAACAGAGAAAGTGTAGAGTGACAACCGCTGCTGCATGGAATTTTGCCGGACGCCTCGTTGAACGCCTAGGTCCGCACTCGTGCTTCATCGATGCAGCCACCGGGCGCACGATCGGTCCAGAGGAGTTACCGCGGTTGATTGCGGCGCATGGCACCTCCTTGATATCCGCTGGTTTGAAAGCGGGCGACCGAGTACTGATTGGTTGTGCTCTGTCCCCTTCCAGCGCCTTGGTCTATCTCGGAGCCATCTATGCGGGCCTAGTGGCGGTGCCGGTGGACGAACGCGCGCTGCTCGCCTCAGCACCCCTGCTTGTGGAAGCAACAGGCGCTAAAGCCGTGTGGAGCGAAGCGGGCTTGGGGGGGGAAGGGAACTACAAGCCATCTGTTCTTTGCCTGGAAGGTGACCTGGCCAGTGACATCGCTGAAATCATGCCACCCGCCGTCTGCGCAGCCTCGGACTTGGCGGCATTGATGGCCACTTCCGGCTCCACGGGTGTTCCCCGGTTCGTCATGGTCAGCCATGGGAACCTGATTGCCAATACCGAAGCCATTATTCGCAGCCAAGGCTTGGCCGCCAATGAAAGAGCCATGCTCATTCTTCCAGTGAGCTACTGTTTCGGAGCGAGCCTGATGCATACGCATCTCTATCAGGGCGGCGGGGTTGTGTTTGACCGCCGCTTCATGTTCCCGGATAAGGTGCTCCAAGCCATCGTTAAATATGGTTGCACCACATTCGCCGGCGTGCCCACTGTCTATAATGTGCTCCTTCGACGATCGAATATTCGCAGGATCCCGATGCCTGGCTTGCGGCGTTTTCTCCAGGCAGGGGGAGGCTTGGCTCGTGAGAGAATCAATGAGATGCGGGAGCTTTTCCCTCTTGTTAAGTTCTACGTAATGTATGGCGCAACCGAAGCAACCGCTCGGATCTCCTGTATGGACCCCGATCGCTGGCACGAGAAACCGGGAAGCGTAGGCCAGCCTTTGGACAACCTGACGGTCTCGATAGTGGATGAACAAGGAAATGCTGTGCAGGCAGGTCAGGTCGGCCAATTGCTTGCGAAGGGACCATCTATCTGCTCCGGTTATTTCAACGACATGGAAGAAACGCGTCGCGTCTTCAGCGGCGGTTGGCTGCGGACCAGCGACCTGGCTCGTCGGGATGAGGATGGTTTTCTGTGGATCGAAGGACGGACAGGGGCATTTCTGAAGATCAGGGGAACGCGCGTGAGTCTCGCGGAAGTGGAAGCGAGAGTTACTGCCATACCTGGGGTATATGAATGCGGCGCCTGTGCAGTCGATCATCCCGAGGCGGGAGAGGCGCTGGTCTTGTTGATCGTGCCCGATCAGGGAACAAGGCTCGTGACCGAGGAAATCCGTCATAGGCTTCCCGCACATTGGACGCTCGACTCGATCCGCATTGTTTCCGAACTGCCAAAGACATCTGCAGGCAAGATAGCGCGTTCGGCGCTCTCGGCTTTGGGCAAGGAGCTCCATGGAACGGCTTAATGAGAAGATAGACCAGATTTTGTCGATCCCTCCTTATAGTCAGCCGCCCGATGAAAGGGAGGCTGGGCTACTTGCACTGCTTAAGGAGGAGTTGGAATACGCCTGCCGGCGGCACGCTGGCTATGAAAACTATATTAAGCACTGGCCCGTGGACTATCGATCCGCTAGCAAGGTTGCCGATCTTCCTTTTCTACCGGTGGGAATTCTGAAAGCAAACCCGCCTCTTTCCTTCGTGAGTCCTGATGAGGTCAAAAGAACCTTGACTTCGAGCGCCACGACCTCGCAGTTGCCCAGCCGGGTTGTACTTGATGCCCCGACCTCGCGGCGAATGACCAAAGGCATCGTAACTATTGTCCGGGACTTCATCGGTCCTGCCCGTAGACCGTACTTGGTTGTGGACACTCCAGATTTTGTGCGAGGTGAGAATGCTCTTGGCGCGAGGGGTGCGGCTATTCAGGGGTTACACCCTTTCGCCAGTCAGGCAACCTACTGTCTTAACGTCAACGAGAAGGGCGAATTGACGCTGGATCAACACAAATTGAGAGAATTCGCCGAAAATCATCACGATTCCGAAGTGCTGGTGTATGGCTTTACCTTTATTCTTTGGAACCATCTAGTGAAGCCTCTTTTGGCAGAGGGTATCTGTCTTAATTTGCCTAAAATTCGGCTCCTGCATAGTGGCGGTTGGAAGCGGTTGCAAGATCAGGCCGTTGAGAAAACAGTGTTCAACGAGCAGCTGGCGCGCGTATTTGGCTGTTCTCCGGACTGCATCATCGATTTTTACGGCATGGTCGAGAGTGTCGGAGTCATATTTCCGGATTGCCCCGAGGGTAACAAACATGGACCCGCGTTCGGCGACGTGATTGTGCGCAATCCGCTAACTCTCGAGCCAGTCACGGCAGGAGAACATGGCATAGTCCAGGTATGCAGTGTTTTGCCAACGAGCTTTCCAGGCAATCTGCTGCTCACCGAGGACATGGCCCAGGTGATTGCTTATGATGGTTGTTCCTGCGGAAGACGGGGCATCAGCTTCCGGTTTGCGGGACGGATACCGAAGGCGGAACTCCGTGGCTGCGGGAATCTCGAAACCAAACGATCGGCGATGAATTAAATGACAACTCTTTCCATGGCGGGACTCATTCAAGCTGTTGATTCGCCCGCGGAGATTTCCGATGCGGCGGCCGAACTGCGTCAGGTCACATCGGGCGAGCAAATTTCGCCGAATGAAGTGATGACCGTATTCGATTCCTGGGCCAAGAGTCTGGACGCGCGAGAACTCGACGAAATCCCCGGGATCGTTTTCCTTCGGATGTGGCTAAGACGGGGGACATTGGAACCAATTATCACCCGCGAGCTCGGGTCCAATAGTCTGGATGGCGGGTGGACGGAATATGGTCGTGCCAGGTGCAAGGCTTTCCCGCTGGGTGTGGTTGGCCACTGGCCCGCCGGCAATGTCGAAATTCAGCCGATTCTGTCGATGACCTGTGCCCTTCTGGGCGGGAATGCGGCCGTAGTGCGGATCCCGAGAGGCCTCGTCGACTTGACGCGAATCTTGATGGAAAGGTTGGCGCAAAGCGATCCGAGCGAGCGGTTGACTCGACGCATCTTTATGGCCGCCTTCGAACATGGCCGCCGGGATTTGCACGAAGCCATGGCGCGAGGCGTAGACGGAGCGATGATTTGGGGCGGACAAGAAGCAGTTTTGCAGGTTCGGTCATTGCCATTTCCGCATTGGGCGAGGTTGGCGGTTTTCGGACCTAGGATATCTGTTGCAGCGATGGACGCTGGGGCTTGGAGCAATCTTGACGAACAGAAGACCTGGTGCCTGCGCATGGCTCGGGATCTCTGGCAATTTGACCAGCAGGCTTGTTCCTCACCGCAGGTTTTGTATCTTGAAAAAAAGGCGGGCCAGTCCACCGCTCAGTTCCTATCGAATCTCCAGCGCGCATTTGAGAGCGAAAATCAGGCTCATCCGCGGCAAACCATTCCCGCTGCCTTAACTTCAACGATCTCCCGGGCGCGCGCCTCCTGGCTGTTGAGCGACGCTTCGCATAGTGCTGTCTTTCCGATGGGTCCGGATTGGACGCTTCTTCTCGGCTCTGGATCGGATATTCCTGAGCCGGTTCAAGGCAAGACTTTAACCGTGCTGGAAGTGGACGATTTGATGGATTCGGTTTCGAAGCTCGATGGAAACGTGCAGACGCTGGGCTTGGGCATGGCCGATGGCGAAAAAGAGAAGGAACTTGCGTCGTTGGCCGGACAAAGGGGCATTGACCGAATCGTTAAACTGGGGCGCATGCATACTTTTGTTCCCCCCTGGGACGGCCTCGATCTGATCCGGCCGATGGTTAGGATGGTACGGCATGTCTGCTCAGCGGACTGAATGTTTTAGGAATGAGGAACTCAAGTCATGACAGATGGTAAGGCGTTTCTTAGAGGACTGGACTTAAAAGCCAGGACATTTGCTCCCGCAGCACGAGCCACCGTTGAGGCCAACGATGAACTCTGCTCCTGGCTGTTAGATCCGCTCGCTCGCTGGGCGCAAGCGGCCTATGGTGACCGGGCCTTCGAGGATGCAGCCAAGGGCTACGCCCACTATTGCATGGGCGTGTGGAAATCTCAACAACAGTATGAAAAGATCGGTCGGTACACGCCCGAAGCCATGCAGGAGCTCGTTTCGGAAGTGTATGAACAAGAAGGCTACATGGTTCCCTACATGTGGGCTGCGATTTTGATTTATCCTTTCTGGCCCTCAATGATCAACCACATCGCGTTATATCGAGATGAGTTCCTCAAGGCGCTGCCGCCTGATGCCAGGCTGCTGGAGTTGGCTTCCGGGCACGGAGTCATGGGCCTGCTGGCGGCAGAGACCAGGCCTGACATCCAGGTAACTGGCTTCGATATCAGCCCGCCAGCTGTGGCTGTGTCAAACAGGCTGCGCGACGTCTCCGGGAACGAGCACCGTGTAACTTTTGAAGTCAAGAATGCCCTTAAATTGGACCTGGGAGAGAGCCGCGGAACCTATCAAGGAATTATTGCCGCCATGCTGGCCGAACATTTGGAGGATCCACGCCCCTTGTTTGAGGTTATTGCCCATCATCTCGCCGACGACGGGCTCGTCTTTTTCAGTACTGCCCTGGAATCAGCCCAGCGTGATCACACTTTCGAGTTTCATCACGAAAGTGAGCCGTTGAAGATGGCCGAAGAAGTTGGCCTCCGTGTTACGCGATTGGTCTGTGATGCGGGCTCCCCCGTACCTGGCGGCCGTTTTCTTCCGCGTGCGCTGGGCATGATTCTGCGCCGGCGTTGAAAAGGACCATTGAAATATAATTCAGTTCACAGCCTTGTGAGTGGCAGTCGAAAGGCAATCTACACAAAAACCGATGACCATGACCTTCGAGGAAGTGAAATCGTGTCTAAAACAGCGGTTCCCGATGCTTATGGTCGATCGCGTCCTGGAGTTGGAGCCGGGGAAACGCGTCAAAACCCTCAAGAATGTCACAGGCAATGAGATTCAATTTCTGGGACACTTCCCTGAATTTGCGATCATGCCCGGAACTCTTATCATCGAAGCCATAGGGCAGAGCGCTTCCATTCTATTTACCCGCACCTCTGGCAAAGGCGTGGACCAAAGAGAATTCATGGCGCTGGCCTCGGTAAACGACATGAGATTCCTAGTGCCGGTGTTACCAGGGCATACCATGACCATGGAAGTGAAGATCCTTAAAATGACGGAGGAAGCAGCTTTGATTGAAGGAGTCGCCTTCGTGGAGGATACAGTTGTGGCGCGCGGTAAGTTGAGCTTTGTCCGGATGGTGGTGTGAATATGTTCAACCCCTACCGCCCCGGTGGACTTGGTTTCTGTTGAGGCGATGGTCTAGAACTATGCGGGCGCGACTGAGTGAAGCTTAGAAATTCGCATGACGACGAAAGGCGTTCTCGCCAGCTAGGCCTTGGCGTATCATTTTCATCGCGGTATGACTTCACGGTTAATGACAACTAAGAGATACCCAGAGGAAAACATGAGCGGCAGACCATTGGTTTCTGTCGTCATTCCTAGATATAGTCGTACGCGACAAACGATAGAAGCTATAGAAAGCGTTCTGGCGCAGACCTATCCCCACTTCGAAGTCTCCATTTTCGCCTATTGCTCGCTACTTCCATTACTTATTTAAACAAGGCGCTCATTCGAACCTATAGAACCCCCACTCCCCCCGGTATGACGTGGCGGCCACGGGACAAGCCGGAGGTGCAATTTCGGCAGCAGCAATCGATGTTGGAGAGTTGGCTGAGGATCGGCACCCCATTGCCGGTGGATGTGCGCAGTATAGTTAAGCGAGGTTTGGGAGCCTTGCACTCGCATCAGGCGAACTGGCATTTAGAAAATTCGCGATACCCTGAGGCGCGTTTGGCTATCTCCAAAGCGGTGAAGTATAAAACTACGCCCGGAACGGTAGTCAAGCTTGCGCTGACTTGGCTCGTGCCGGCTCTGGCCAGGAGCATCGCCCAGAAAACAAGGCCTATTGGGAGTGGCGGGCACGCGTCCTGGACCAGGAATTGACGACGCATGGCGATTCACTCCGCGTTCATGCCTGCAGCGGGGATGATCGAACGGATGAAGTGGAACTGAGCGTTGCCGAGTTGCTTGCAGAGGAACAAAGGCGCAGGAGCGTGCTCTCCGCATGGCTATGAACGGTTTACCGCGCAGATGAGACAGACGGAACACACGCAGGCGGACTTTTTGCTCACGTCCGCGGGCCAGGGAAAAAAAGCAGAATACGCAACGCAGGCCAAAAGCGCTGCGTTGCTGCATTATTGGGGTTTCGGCAAGCGGCTCATCGAGTTTACGGCAATCGATCAGGAGGAGAAGGAATGAACATTTACGTAGATTCCAATATGAGTGATGAAATCCGGCGGACGCGATTATATCAGGGATCCATCTTCACCTACTCTCCAGGCCCGAGCGCTTTACAACTCTGCCGATTCGCCCAGGAATTGATCGAAGACGCATTTAGTCCGGTAGATCCTCTCCACATACATGAGAGTCTGCCAGCGGAGAAATGTGCTGAAATCTTGGCCGGTTTGAAGCCCAAGTTCATTCACCATCCGACATCAAAAAAATACATCCAGGGTATGCTTGCGGAATTAGGGTGCGACATGGGAAAAACGTACTTCGATGTTCCGAGGATGCGCACAGCCTTTCCCGGAGATTACCTGAATTCAGGCATTGCGTACGCCTTTCATCCGCATCGAGACACGTGGTACTCGGCCCCGTTGTGCCAGATCAACTGGTGGATGCCGATATACGACCTGGCGTCTGATAACTGTATGGCATTTCATCCCCAATATTGGACCCGCGGTGTCAAAAACGGATCTGATCGATTCAACTATCAACGCTGGAATCTGGAAAGTCGGTACAATGCGGCCCAACACGTTAAGGGCGATACTCGCGTCCAGCCGCGGCCTGAGGAAGAGATTGAGCTTGAACCTCAGGTTCGCATAATCTGCGAAGTAGGAGGCGCGTTTTTGTTCTCCGCTGCGCAGCTGCATTCAACCGTGCCGAACACCGCGGGCGTGCCTCGCTATAGCATCGACTTCCGAACGGTGCATCTGGACGATGTAATGGGGAAAATCGGGGCCAATAATGTCGATTCAGCATGCACCGGCACAACCATGGGCGACTACCTGAGAGGAACCGATCTCTCACACCTTCCCGAGGACGCCATTGCATTATATCACGATGGCACCGAGTCACAATACGCGACGTCTTCGCCAATGCCGCAAGGGGTGGCTGAGACCAAATCTACTAGATGATCATCTCTTGAAGACTGCCTGTGTAATAGTCTAGCCAAGTTACTTTCCGAATAACTAAATTGGGCGGCAAGCATCTCTCAGAAACGCGCGGCCCATTGATCTTTCCGATTCTGAACAGTCCAATTTCGTGATCCGGGGAAAGCGAGGAGAGCTATGAAGGTCGTATTGTTCTGCGGCGGTGCCGGAATGAGGCTTAGGGGCTACTCAGAAGACGTTCCCAAGCCCATGGTGACGATCGGATCTCGGCCTGTGTTGTGGCACGTTATGAAGTACTATGCGCATTTCGGCCATAACGAATTCATTCTCTGTTTGGGCTACAAGGCGAATGCGATCAAGAACTATTTCCTTGAATACCAAGAGGCGGTTTCGAACGATTTCGTGTTCTCACAGGGTGGCAGAAAGCTTGAGTTCATGCAGCGCGATATCGACGACTGGAAGATCACGTTCGTCGATACCGGACTTCGCTCAACCATCGCCGACCGCTTACGGCTCGCCGAACCTTACCTGACTGGGGAGGAAATGTTTCTGGCGAATTACAGCGATGGTCTCACTGATTTCTACCTTCCGCAGATGATTCAGGAATTCTCTAAGCATGACGCGTACGCGTGCTTTCTTGGCGTACAACCTCGATCGAGCAGTCTGGACACGGTTCAAATGGATCCCGATGGCACCGTTAGGGCTATTCAATCCATGACGGACGCCAATATCTGGATAAATGGAGGGTACTTCATTTTGCGAAGGGAGATCTTCCGTTATATCCAGCCGGGCGAAGAGTTGGTGTACGAGCCTTTCAGGCGGCTGATGGCCGAGGGCAAGGTTCGTTCCCACCGTTACAACGGGTTTTGGCAATGCATGGATACGTTTCGGGACAAGCAGATTCTCGACGAGCTGGAAGCCTCCGGTTCGGCGCCGTGGCGCCTTTGGAAGAATGGCCGGTCGGCCGCGGGAATTGTCGCGTGATCAGATTCGGTGTTCCGAGCAAAGCGACACAACCATGTGCGTTGCTTTGCATCAGTTCGTTTGAAGGCAGGTCTATATATGATCGGTGATAAGTATCAAACCCTAGGTCTAGCGGCCGCCGACGCCAAGGATTTTTCCCGCTCGCGCGCACTGCAAGCAAAGGCACACCGGCTGATTCCGGGCGGCGCCCACACCTATGCTAAGGGTGATGACCAGTATCCCGAGCAAGCACCGGGGTTCATCGCCCGTGGAAAGGGCTGCCACGTTTGGGATCTGGACGGGAACGAGTTCATAGAATATGGAATGGGATTGCGGGCGATTGCGCTCGGGCACGCCTTTGAGCCCGTGGTGGAAGCTGCTAAACGCCAAATGCAGCTGGGAATTAATTTTAACCGGCCCTCCAAAATTGAGGTGGATCTCGCCGAGGCGATGCTTGATGTGATCGATGGAGCTGACATGGTCAAGTTTGCCAAGAACGGCTCCGATACCACTACGGCAGCTGTGAAAGTCGCTCGAGCCTTTACGGGTCGCGATCTGGTGGCCATTTGCAGCGATCAGCCGTTTTTCTCAGTGGATGATTGGTTTATTGGCAGCACCGCTATGAATGCCGGCATTCCCGAATCTGTCGTCAACATGACGCTGAAGTTCCCCTACAACGATCTTGCGGGGGTGCGAGATTTGTTCGAGCGGCATCCCGGCCAGATCGCTTGCGTAATGATGGAGGCGGAAGCAGCTACGCCGCCTGCCCCGGGTTATCTGAGGGCGGTCAAGGAGCTCTGCGAAAACGAGGGGACAGTCCTCATTTTCGATGAAATGATTACAGGTTTTCGTTGGCATTTGGGAGGGGCTCAGAAATTTCACGGTGTCATTCCCCATTTATCCACTTTCGGCAAAGCCATGGGGAACGGTTTCGCAATTGCGGCGCTTGCGGGTAAGCGTGAAATCATGCGACTGGGAGGTCTGGACCACGACCAGAAGAGGGTTTTCCTGCTGTCCACCACTCACGGCGCAGAAACTCACGCTTTGGCGGCGTCGCTGGAAACGATACGAATCTTCCGCACGCAGGGCGTAACCGAGTTTCTTTGGAGACAGGGAGAACGGCTCCGTGCGGGAGTCAATGAAGCCATAACACGCCATCAGATCGCCGGGCATTTTGAGCTGGCGGGACGGCCGTGCAATTTGATTTATCGTACGAAAGACGAACACGGCGCCTCATCGCAAGCCTTTCGCACGCTGTTTCTTCAGGAATTGATCCGGGGCGGAATCCTCGCGCCCTCTTTGGTGGTCAGCTTCTCCCACTCCGACGAGGATATCGACCAGACCATCGATGTCGTTGACCAGGCGCTTGGGGTGTATGCAAGAGCTCTTGAGCATGGGGTTAACAATTACCTGGTCGGCCGGCCTGTAAAGCCAGTGAACCGGACATACGCCTGAGCATGACGGGTCACACGCGGACTGTCATATGGAAATTCCGACAGCGTCAACCGTCCCTAATCCATTAAAGCCTACTCGTTTCAGCACCGTTGTGCAGAACCTTGCGACTGTGTCGCTTGCGGCACTTTTGTGCCTCCCATGCCTGATACACGGCATCGCACCGGTGGGTGATTCGACACTGCACGCGACCTATCAATATCAGTTCAGCCGCCAGTTCTGGAGCGGTGATATTTATCCGCGCTGGATGATGAGCGCGAATAAGGGGTATGAAAGTCCAATCTTCCTAATACAATACCCGCTTCCCTACTGGATAACAGCGTTGCTACGTCCCCTCACTCGGTTTGCCCCCTCCCCGAGCAGAGAGGCACGTGAATTGGGGATATTCTGCTTTCTTGTCTTGGCTGCAGCAGGACTGAACGCGCGTCTCTGGCTTCGGAAGAGATACTCCCCTTTCGCGGCGACAGCCGCAGCGATGGTCTACATTTGTCTGCCCTACATTTTAGCATTCGAGATTTACTATGACCTTGCCATCGGTCAATTGACCGCTTTCGCACGGATGCCTTTGGCGCTGGCCGCCAGCGACTCTCTCCGGTTGAGATTCACGGAAGTAAGTGCTCTCGGAGTGGCGTGGGCGCTCTTGGTATTAAGCAATCTTATGACGGCGCTTCTCTTCATGCCGCTGATGGTCGGATATCCGTATGGGTCGCTCGGTTGTGGCGCGGCGCCAGAGGTCTCCTGCCGGAATCGAGGCTTCGGTTGCCCTCGAGCCTGGAGATTGACAGGCCGATGACGCCGAAACCACTCACCGGGTCTCGACCTGCTCTGCGAGGAAGGAATTCTGTCTGTAAAAGACAATTATGCAAACTGCTCCTCAACAAATTGATCGCTCGGGCAATATGGAAGAGCGCGGTTGGTGGGACCTTTGGAACACTTCCTATCGTGCGAAAGACAACCTGGATACGATAGCCAGCCAGCTCTTCGCTCACGTGGCAACCGTCACACAGCAGGCGACACAAGGACAGCCGGGGCGGATACTGGAAGTCGCGTGCGGTGCAGGAGCGCTGTCGCGGCAGTTAAACTTCTCCAGTTACCATGGCCTAGATATGTCCCCAGCGGCCATAGAGTTCGCCCAAAAGAAGATGGAAGAAAGTTCCCAAGGTCGTCCATCCACAGCAACCTATGAGGTGGCGGACTTTCACAACTGGCCACCTCCTGCCGATCCGGTTGACCTTGTCTTGTGCGTCGACGCGATATCCTATTTTCGCGACCGAGCACTCGTAACACGCAAAATGGCAGGGATATTGAACAACGGCGGGCTCCTGATCCTCACCACCATCAATCCGGTCGTCTATAGCCGAATTCGACGCGTTGGAGGCGTGCGGCTGGAAAGCGGGCCCGTCAATCGTTGGTTATCTCGGCGGGAGCTACACGATCTGATCCTGCAGGCGGGTTTCTCGATTGAACGTTCTTATACGATTATGCCAAGGGGCAACATGGGATGGTTGCGGATCGTCAATTCGGCGCGGCTGAATGAGGCCTTTGGCCCGCGTTGTGCGGCGATGTTCCGGCGTGTGAAGGAACGCGTGGGATTAGGTCAATACCGCGTTGTGATCGCGCGGAAGGGCTGAATAGCTGAAGCCTGAGTCGGCCTTCCCGTGCAGGCGCGTAGATGACAACTGAGCCCGCTTAACCTCGTGAATCAAAGCGATAAGGAACATGCGGAGAGCGCCACTCACTTATGAAAGAAGAACTGAAGGAGTTGTATCAATATCGTGAGCTGCTCTACATGTTTACGTACCGCGACATCAAGGTGCGATACAAGCAGTCGATCATGGGGTTGCTCTGGGCTGTGCTGATGCCGGCACTGATCGTCAGCGCCGGGGTCATCGTTCGTTATGGGTATGCTTTCGCCTCCGGAAAACGCCTCGATGTGGGAGACGTCGCGAGTGTGGCAGTGAAGTCCCTGCCCTGGGCTTTTCTGGTTTCAAGCATTCGGTTTTCCTGCAACAGCCTCGTGACAAATCAAAACTTGGTCACAAAGGTCTATTTCCCCAAGGAGGTCTTTCCGATCGGGGCGGTGATGGCCAGCCTCTTCGACATGGTCGTTGCATCCGGAGCAGTGACGGTCTATTTGCTCGTAACGCAGACTGGTTGGAGCGTGCAACTCGCCTGGATACCGCTGCTGCTCGCAATCCTGGTGGCGCAAACGCTTGGTTTTGGAATGATTCTATCCGCGGCCAGCCTCTTTTTCCGCGACGTGAAATACATTGTGGAAGTTTTGCTCACTTTTGGAATCTTCTTTACTCCTGTCCTTTACGATGTTCGGATGTTGGGTAACAAGGGGAACTGGTTGTTACTAAATCCGGTAGCGCCGATCCTGGAAGGTTTCAGTGCCTGCATTGTTCGGCACCAACCGCCAGACCTGCTATGGCTCGCGTATAGTGCCGCCTTCGGGTTGACATCCCTGCTTGGAGGGTTCGTCTTCTTTAAGCATCTCGAGCCGGCATTCGCAGAAAGCATCTAACTGGAGATTCCAATTGTCTGACATTGCAGTCCGTGCGGAGCATATCTACAAAAAATTCCGTAAGGGTGAAATCTACAATTCCCTGCGTGACCTGATTCCCACTCTGACTGGAAGGCTATTTCGGGAGCAGGAATTAAGCCGGGGCGACGACAGGGAATTCTGGGCTTTGCAGGATCTCTGCTTTGAGGTAAAACGCGGGGAAGCGTTTGGCATTATCGGCCAAAACGGAGCGGGCAAGAGCACCGCATTGAAGATTCTCAGCCGGATTATGCGGCCCTCCAAGGGCCAAATGTTCGTCAATGGACGTCTCTCCGCGCTGATTGAAGTGACCGCCGGCTTCCACCCGGATCTCACAGGCAGGGAGAACATCTTTCTCCACGGCACTATCCTGGGCATGACCAGGCGTGAGATCCAATCGAAGCTCGACCAGATCATTGCCTTCTCGGGAATCGAAGAGTTCATCGACACTCCCGTGAAACGTTACTCCACAGGGATGTTTGCCAGGCTAGGATTCTCGGTGGCCGCGCACGTCGATCCCGAAGTGCTGATCGTGGATGAAGTCCTGAGCGTAGGCGACTATCTCTTTCAGGGCAAATGCGTGGAACGGATGAAAGAGGTGATACGCAACGGAGCTACCGTTCTGTTCGTTTCCCACAACCTGAAGAACATCTCCGAGTTTTGCGACCGCTGCCTGCTGCTGGAAAAGGGACGTACCGTCACGATTGGTCCTGCGCATGAGGTTGTTTCCGCATATCTGCAACGGTCGCGGAAATCGCCCAATGAGGAGCGCGCATCCGGCCCGGTCAGCATCTCCAGCGCCCGGGTTCACAGCGAAGGAGAATTCGGACGATTGAAATCCGGAGACACCGTATGGCTCGAAGTGGAAGTGACCGCGCGGACACCGTGCACAAAACTGACGGTTGCACCGTGGATGACGAATGAAGCCAACGAAATCGTTTTTGAAACGACGACAGAGCGTCTGGGATGCGGAAACTTCAGCCTCGAGGCCGGGGAAGTCTACTCATGCACATTTGAGATGCGCTTGAACGTGACCAGCGGCATTTATCACCTTTCGGTGCTGATCTACAGGCACGATACTCAGACTGTATACGATGAGTGGACGGCCGTAGCGACCATCTATGTTAGCTCCGAGGATGATGTGCGCGGCACCGCGCATTGTTTTCCAAAAGTGATTCATCAGGAGATTCGCCCCTCATGCAGTGCGAGTTGCGTCGTGACTACAGGAGACGCCGCCAGCCAAGCAACAGAGTTGCCGGCAACTCGAGTATGCCTGTGAGTTCTAAGAAAGTTAAGCTACGTGTCGGCGACTGGGTCGAGGTCCGAGGTCGGGCAGAAATCCTCAAAACGCTCGACAACAACGGTCAACTTGACGGCATGCCCTTTATGCCGGAGATGTTCGCATTCTGCGGAAAGCGGTTTCAGGTCTACAAGCGAGCGCACAAGACCTGCGATACGGTGTTTCCTGTTCGCGGCCGCCGAGTCCACCAAGCCGTTCATCTCGACACGCGTTGTGACGGAAGCGCGCACGGCGGGTGCCAGGCCAGTTGCCTTCTTTTCTGGAAAGAGGCGTGGCTGAAGCCACTCGGCAAGAATTCGTCAGAAGACGCTACCATTCTCCACGAGGTATCCTCACAGCGGGAAGGCGCTCCATCGTGCAGTGGCGGATGCTCCGAATTCATCGTTTGGGATCGAGCGCGGATTGTTCCCGCTGAGGGCGGAAAACCTTCCTATGTCTGCCAGGCCACTCAACTTCCCTACGCAACTTCAGACCTCACATGGTGGGACATTAGCCAGTATGTCGAGGACTATCGCTCCGGAAACGTGGGTCTATGGCGTCTCGTTTGTGGCGGAATTTACTTCCTATATTATTGGCTCACGCGAGCTGGTATTGGTGTTGGACGCCCGATGCGCTGGTTCTACGACACCTTTTACCCACTATGGGGAGGTGCGCCGTTTCCTCGCAGGAGCGGTGTGATTCCCGACGGAGTACGCACTCCGGACGGACCGCTCAATCTTCAGCCCGGAGAATTAGTTCGAATCAAGCCATATAAAGAAATTCTGAGCACGCTCGACACGCGCAATCGCAATCGCGGCCTCTATTTTGACGCCGAAGAAGTTCCCTACTGCGGAGGCACTTATCGAGTGCAAAAGCGCGTAACTAAGATTATCAACGAACGAACGGGAAAGATGCGGGAGATGAAAACCCCTTCCGTCATTTTGGATTCGGTTATTTGCCAGTCCCGATACAGCGAATGCCGTCTGTTCTGTCCAAGAAGTATATATTCATACTGGAGAGAGATTTGGTTGGAGAGGGTCGGACCAAATCCCGCTGAAGACCCTGTGCAAGTACAGGACCACGTCACCCCACCTCATTGAGTGCACCGAGCGAGGCCGCGCAGCTTTACATGGATTCAGTCATTCTGTCTGTCGTTTCCGTTAGAAAACAATGAAAACCTTGAGACCTTTGCCGCAGGTCCACGCTGATCTCGAATCGAGCATAGCTCGTTCAGTTGTTGACTGGGCGGTCTATGTCTTCATTGTCCTCATCGGAGCATTTCAGCTTGTACACTATCCGCACGCTGACGACTTTCTGGGCGACGTAACGTACCCCGATCTGGCGCGATCTCTCCTTGAGAAAGGCGCCTATCAAATCAGACTCCTGCCGCAGACCACATTGCCTCCGGGTTTGCCATTTATCCTGGCGCTGGTAGGTAAGTTCTTCGGGATCTCTCCGGCCGTTGCGTTTGGAGTGGTCGCCGTGTCCACCGTCATGGGGTTAATCACGGCGTATGAACTTCTGCGTCGCGTCGAAGGGCGCAGTATAGCGGTCATCGCTTGTCTGCTGCTCGCATCATGCCCGGCATTGTTTGGGTTCAGCACCGACGTCGTTTTTCCGGAGATGCCCTATTTACTCGCAAGCATGGCGGCGCTCTTGCTGACTCTCAAAATCGATCGCACTCAGCGAGGGATTCGTCTGGTCTTTTGGGTCCTGCTTCTTGCCGTAACGCTCGTACTCGCCGTGTTGATTCGCTCGGTCGGTATTGCTCTATTGGCGGGCTTGATAAGCTGGATCGCCGTATCGTTGCTAACGGCTCCCAAAACGGGCCAGAGCCGAGTTTTCAAGTTTGCACTCCCACTGGCGTTTGGGCTCGCCGCACAACTCAGTTGGAGCATTTGGGCCCAGCATCACGAGTCGCTGGAGTGGCAGCTGCCTGGATACCCCGGCTCGTATCTCTCACAGGTGGAGGTGAAGAATGGCCAGGATCCTGAGCTGGGCCTCGCTCATGTGTCTGATATCCCCAGCCGCATTGGGCGAAACGTCGTCGCACGAGCAGTAGGATTCTCAGAACTGCTGTTGCGAAGAAACGTCAGTACGTTTTGGTCTTCACCGGCGATCTTCGGCCTAGTTTTGGTTATTGCACTGGGGCTGATATCCTCCCTTCGAAACGGGGGACAGCTGTACGATTGGTACTTCCTGTGGTACGAGTGCATTTTCATGGTTTGGCCATGGGATTACAGGGATAGGTTTGTACTCCCGATCGTGCCCCTCGCGTGCCTGTACTTGTGGCGCGGCGCGAAAACTATCATGCATTATTTGATCCGCCGGCCCAGGAGCGTTGGTCTTGCGTTCGCCCTCCTCGGTACCCTCCTGTGTATTTGTTCGGCGACATTTGCGCTCCGGCTCGCTGCGTTTCCCGTCAACCCGGGCCACGTGAGAGGGGATCACCTGCAAACCATTGCAGCGACGGTGCTCTGGGGATTATTGGGTATTGCTGGATTGGTAATACTTAAAATGCAGCGGGATAATCACGCTACATTTGCGCGCAAGGTTCGAGTTGCTGAGTCAGTCGTGTCATTACCATTCTGGTTTGTTGTAACGGTCGGTGTGGCATTTCTGGTCGTCACGGGTGTCAAGACCATTGTGGCGATCGGCCAAAATAGGGCTAATCTGGACGCAACCAAGGAGTCTCTTTATCCAGAGCTTGAGGCGTCCGATTGGATCCGAACTCACGAGCCTCCAAACGTCGTACTGATGGCGCGTGAACCGGAATTTGTATTCCACTATGCTCACGACCCCACGGTATGGTTTCCACCCATATCTGACGCCAAGGTTCTTATGGACGGCATTCGCCGATATCACGTAGAATTCGTTGTTGTGGCGCGTCATCAGCCAAGCTATTGGTTGCCGACGGAAGTCGACTGCCTTCAAGCACTGCAACAAGCCTATCCGGGCGTCTTCCGTTTGAGCCATCGTGGTCCTGATAACTATGTCTACGAAGTCGAGCCCGCATTAGAGAGAAACTAGAATGTTTTCGAGTGCTCGCAGCAGACTTGAGTTCTTGCGAGCCTACTGCAGAGCCGCAGTTGCGCAGGTCACTTCATGCCGGCTTGACGCGGAGATCTTTGTACTTTTCGTGGTCATATTCTTGCTGTACTTCGCATTGAGCAACGTACCATCCACTCCGATCACCATGAATTGGAGTACAACCTATCAGACAATCGACGGTTTTGGTGCCTCCTCGGCTGGTGACGTAAATACCGTTTCTCCCGGTCTGATGGATTTCTTCTATAGCACGACGAATTCTGGTATCGGCTTAGATTTTATGCGGTTGAAGATCTACCCCAGCCTCGCTGATTGCGAGGGAGATGAGGGCAGTGGGAACTGCGTGAAGGTTGATGCAGGTCCTACACTATCAGTCTGGGACCTTGCAAATGCGCAGGCCGCCGTCGCTCGGGGCGCCAAAGTTGTGGCGGGAGAATGGAGCCCACCAGGCCCAATGAAAAGCACTGGTTCGTATCAAGGCGGCGGATCGTTGAACGGGAACTCCGCGAATTATACTCGCCTCGCTTCCATCCAGGCCGCGTTCGTCGAGTTAATGTCCGATACATACCATATTCCGATCTACGCGCTCTCTCCGCAGAACGAACCTGATGTCAATCAGCCCTACCCGAGCTGCAACTGGACGGGGCAACAGTTTCATGATTACGTCCCGTATCTGGCCGAGGCCCTAGCCAAGGCAGGGTATGGCAGCGTGAAAATAATGATTTCCGAGAGCGGTACTTGGACGAATGTTTATGACAGTGCAGCCATGAACGACTCTACCGTAGCTGCCGACGTCGGAATTTTGGCCGAACATGGTTACAACAGCGTGGCATCGCAGTTGAAGTGGAAAAACCTAACTAATCAGCATGTGTGGGAAACGGAAGTCTCCGATTTCAATTCCTATGACGGCTCAATAAACAGCGCGCTGATCTACGCAACGGAGATTCACGACTGGCTGAATCTAGCAGGAGTGAACGCGTGGTTCTGGTGGGCGCTGGAAGACGATCAAGGTGAGGGACACAACTGCTGCCTGACGGACGCGAGTAACAACATCGCCGTGCGGGCTTATGCGATTGGGAACTGGAGTAAGTTCGTCCGTCCTGGATGGCGCCGGATAGGCGTCACCAATGGCGGCTCTTTACTGGTTACGGCATTCAAAGGACCGGGGAATCAGTTTGCCATCGTAGCTGTTAACAAAGCTTCGTGGTCGGTTCGCAATCAGATGTTTACACTCAATGGCATCACCTCGCAGCGGTCGCGAGTAACGCCGTGGCTTACGTCGGCTACAGCCTTGCTTGCGCCTCAACCCCCTGTCTCTGTTGCATCTAACGGAACGATGTTTACATACTCCGTTCCAGCCAAAAGCGTTGTGACCTTTCAAGGGCAGGCGGATTAGTGCATCGCGTGTCGTCAGGCAAAACGAATTGGCATGGAATCTCAAGAGTTGGCGAATAGGCCGAAAGGGCCTACGCCGCCAAGGACTTTTTCGGTCGGCTGAATTCTCCGGTCACTAAGGCGCGTCTGACCGCGAAATGTTGAATGCGCAAAGAACAAATCGACTGCAGCACAGCTATTCGGCTCATCAATTTATTTCGGTCTTAGTCAGATAAGGGACTTTGGAGTTAGGCTTAGCAAATGTCCGATATCCCCCGTGTGAGCATCGGTTTCCCAGTCTATAACGGTGAGAGATTCCTGAAGCAAGCACTCGACTCCTTACTTCAACAAACGTATGCGGACTTTGAGTTAATTGTCTCCGATAATGCGTCAAGCGATAAAACGGCAGAGATTTGTGCCGCATACGCGGCCGGGGATTCTCGCATCCGCTACTACCGTAATTCGGAAAACATAGGTGTCGATAGAAATTTTAATCGCACGTTCCAGCTTTCTAAAGGCGAATATTTCCGGTGGAGTGCCGCAGATGATGTCTGCGCACGAGAGTTACTGGAGCGGAGTGTGGAGGCGCTTGACGCCGACCAGAGTGTTGTTCTGTGCTATCCGAAATCACGCTACATCGACGATCACATGAATGCTATGAGGGATTATGAAGACGGATTGAACCTCAGCTTCACCGAGCCAAACAAACGCTTTGCTATGTTCCTGCGGAATGTTGACATGTGCAATGCCGTCTTTGGCTTGATCCGGTCAGACGTTTTACGTAGAACAGGACTGTTCGGGACTTATTCGGACTCCGACTTCGTGTTCTTGGGAGAAGTCGCTTTACACGGTCGCTTCTTGGAAATGCCTGAGACCCTTTTCTTTCGGAGGATCCACCCAGGAATCGCCGTAAGAAAATATCCTACGGCACAGGAGCGAATGGTGATGTCGGAGCCTGCCCTCGCAGGAAGGCTTTCCTTCCCTCATTGGAAGGTGGTCGCAGGCTTCCTTAGCGCGATTCACCGTGCCCCGCTGACTTGGAGGGAGAGGCTTCTTTGTTATGGCCGGACACACATTTGGCTGCGGCGCCGAAGGCATGATCTAAAGACGGACTTGTCGTATGCGGTGAAGTTTCTGATCGCGAAGGTCCGTCGTAGACGCCAACACTAAATGCTTGGACGTCTCTGATAATTCTTTCGCGACTTCGACCCAGAAATTAGATCTTTACGACAAGCGGCAGTTTTCCAGAGCGGACGATTGAGCAGATTATGAAAGTAGCGCTCGTGAGTCACGTCAACGGCGACGGCGATCTCCTGGAGGCTTGGTTTCAGTATTATCTTCGCCTGGGGATTTCGTCGTTTCATTTGGTTGTCCATGGTTCGCGGGAGGAGAATGGCGCGCTCTACGCTTTGAAGGACCGCTTCCCCGTCGTTATTGAAGACAGCTATGAAGGACTGTTTGACAGTCGAGAAAAGGGAGAGCGCCTTAATTCCTTACTCACGCGAATGCGGGGGCGCTGGATACTGGTCGTCGACAGCGATGAATTTGTTGAGTTTCCCTATCAAACGATCGGGATGACAGTCCGGGTGCTTCAGCTTCTGGGCAGAACCGCTCTGTATGCCCCCATGGTTCAGCATTTGTGTCTTGAAGGCTCTCTGGACACGCCCCCGAGGATCGAGGATCCGTTTCGCTTAATGCCTCTTTGTTCAATTGATCTCTATGGGCGAATGGGAGTCCAAGCGGCCATCGACAAGTATCCGCTCATCTACTGCTCAGATAAGACCGCACTCCGGGACGGCGGCAACCATAGCTGTCCCATCGGGAACAAGGCGTCGTCGCTGCGAGGCGTCACGCATCACTTCAAATTCCGAAATTCAGTGCTTCAAAGGTTGAATGCTAGGATTCAGAGTTCCCACCCCTGGCGCCACGAGTCAGTTGGCTTTCAATATTACCTCGATTCGAGCGGCAGACGCTTGCCTACGGAAGGTTCGTTCTTTTACTCCCGCAATGAACTTTTTCAGCGGGGGCTCTTGCGGAAGTTCACAGTCTTGACTGGCCTCCTGTATCTTCAGAGAATGATTCAGCGCGGGCGGCCTGGAAATAGTGTATTCGGACCCCGCGCATAGGTCGGGCGTCAATGAAAGCGATAGGTTAAAGGGATGCAGGTCACCGTCATATTATGTACTTATAATCGCTGCAATTCGCTCGGGAGAGCGCTTGAGAGCATCGCGGAGTCTTCTCTGCCAGAGTCCGTTAATTGGGAAGTCCTAGTCGTAGATAATAATTCCACGGACCGGACGCGTGAAGTAGCTGAAGGATTCTGCCGTCAACATTTCGGTCGGTTTCGCTATATATTTGAGCCACGGCAAGGGCTTTCCCGGGCTCGTAACACCGGAATCCGCGAGGCGCGTGGTGAAATCATAGCTTTTGTGGACGACGACGTAGCGGTTGAACCCCGATGGCTAGAAGAGCTTACCTCGGTTCTGCACGACGGCCAATGGGCCGGGGCTGGAGGACGAATTCTTCCGGTGCGCAGTTTTGCTCCTCCGCGCTGGCTTGCACTCGACGGTCCGCGCAATCTAGGAATGTCACTTTGTGCCCAGTTTGATCTCGGCAACGCACCTGCCGAACTGAAGGACGCTCCTTTCGGAACAAACATGGCTTTTCGCAGGGAGATGTTCGAGAAATACGGCAAGTTTCGCACTGATCTCGGTCGCTGTTCCAACAGCCTGATGAGCAACGAAGACACGGAGTTTGGCCGCCGGCTGATGACTGGAGGAGAGCGCTTGCGTTACGTGCCGTCAGCGGTCGTCTATCATGAGGTTCAAGAAGGTCGGGTACGCAAACAATTCTTCTTAGCATGGTGGTTCGACCGTGGACGAGGCTCCATTCGGGAAGATGATAAGATCCCTGGTGCCGGGGAAATTCTGAAACTCATTAGCAGGACGCTCCCGACAGCTATGGGGTCGGTGTTGTCATTCGATCCTCAGCGCCGGTTTTATCGTAAGTGCATGGTATGGCACGCGGCCGGAAAGTTAGTCGAAGCCTACCGACTGTCGAAGCAGCCTGGATACAAGGGAAGGCGACAGCCGGAGAGCGTCTAGCCCTTCCATGTTCTTGGTGGAATTCGTTTTTGTCTGTGCATAACGGAACGTCGGTTCGCTTCTCCGGAATTGCCGCGGTATCGCCTCTCACATGCTTTTTCTTGAAACCAAGCTACCGGGCGTGTTCGAGATTCACCTCGAGCCGCATCCCGACGACCGCGGGTTCTTTGCGCGGTCCTGGTGCCAGAAAGAGTTCGAGGTTCGCGGGCTCAATCCGAGGTTGGTGCAGTGCAACATCTCGTTCAACATTCGAAAAGGGACTCTCCGTGGCATGCACTTTCAGGCGCCGCCTCATGCGGAGGCCAAAGTCGTACACTGCACTCAGGGAGCGATCTACGACGTGGTGCTGGATCTACGGCCGTCATCGCCGGAGTATAGAAACTGGATCGCGGTCGTTCTATCCTCCGCAAACCGTCATATGGTATATGTCCCCGAGGGATGCGCGCACGGCTTTCTGACCCTCGAAGATGAAACCGAGGTCTTCTACCAAATGTCGGAGTTCTATGACGCAGAATCGGCGCGCGGAGTGCGGTGGAATGATCCGGCATTCCAGATTACTTGGCCGGAAAAAGTAGAAGTGATCTCCAAACGGGACGCAGCATACCCTGCTTTTGAATAGGCCTGCGAGCATGTTGAAGGAAATCGAGCGGAGGGATCTGTCGGAAATTGGCCGCGATCTTCATGACTTCGCTGCAAGCCTTTACCCAATTTGCCGGAGTATCACCGGCAGCGGGATCCGGCAGACTCTCGCCATGATTCAGGATCGGATTCCGCTGCGCATCCACGAGGTGCCGACAGGAACGCCCGTCTTCGATTGGAAGGTCCCCAAAGAGTGGAACATTCGGGACGCATATATCAAGGCGCCTGGCGGGAGGCGCGTTGTCGATTTCCAGCGATGCAACCTGCACGTGATGAATTACAGCGTTCCTGTGCACGCGACATTACCATTGAGTGAGATCAGGCCGCATCTGTTCACAATTCCGGATCATCCCGATTGGATCCCCTATCGAACGACCTACTACGAGGAAGACTGGGGATTTTGCCTATCCCATAACCAGATGCTTGAGCTTGAGGACGGGGAATACGAGGTATGCATCGACTCTACGCTCGGAGACGGGCACTTGACGTATGGAGAATGTTATTTGGCCGGGCGTTCTCAGGACGAGGTCTTGATCTCGTGTCATGCTTGCCATCCATCCCTGGCGAACGACAACCTCTCAGGTTTAGCCGTGGCTGCGTTTCTGGCGGAACATCTGTCCGGACGCGATCTCCGCTACTCATACAGGTTCTTGTTCATTCCCGGAACTATCGGGGCCATCACGTGGCTGGCGCAGAACCGCGAAACCGTCGGGCACATCCGGCATGGCTTGGTGCTAACGTGCATTGGAGATGCGGGTGGATTCCATTACAAGAAAAGTCGCCGGGGAGATGCCGAGATTGACCGGGCCGCAGCCTGCGTTCTTAGGGATTGCGGCGAAGCATCCGAGATTCTTGATTTCTCGCCTTATGGATATGACGAGCGGCAGTACTGCTCGCCTGGTTTCAATCTTCCTGTCGGTTGTTTGATGAGAAGCGTTTGGGGAACTTTCCCGGAGTATCACACTTCTGCTGACAACCTCGATTTCATCCAACCGATCTCATTGGCTGGATCCCTTCATGCATGTGTAGCGATTGTGGATGTTCTGGAGGAGAATCGGAAGTACGTCAATCAAAATCCCAACTGCGAACCACAGCTTGGAAGGCGAAATCTTTACAGGTCAACGGGCGGGGAATCCGGCAGGAGGGAGATCAATGCGCGGCTTTGGGTACTCAATCTCTCGGATGGAGAGCACTCGCTGTTGGATATTGCAGAGCGTTCCGACATCCCCTTCTCAACCATCAGTGAGGCTGCAAGATCTCTAAGTCAGGCTGACCTGTTGTCCCTCCTTTCTGAGGTCGCCACTAACTAGTCGGTCCTGAAAAATGAAATAACTATATGTGGAATCAGTAATATAGATCGCGTTTCAGTGTTATAATTATCTCAGATTAGGACCCCAATTCGCCCCATAACTAGGGAAAAAACATGCGCCCGAAGAGAGAGCCCGAGCAGCCGCAGCGTGAG
>Ga0181530_10001357_pt1 | contig 30886 bp, 25 predicted proteins | sample PEATcosm2014_Bin_42_FD_119769 | JGI IMG/M metagenome (GOLD analysis project Ga0181530, IMG submission 119769) | Peatland microbial communities from MTU Mesocosm Facility, Houghton, MI, USA - PEATcosm2014_Bin10_60_metaG | ecosystem: Environmental > Terrestrial > Soil > Wetlands > Peat | place...
AGGAGTGCCGGCCGAGATGGTCCAGCTGTACGGCGGGGTTCCGCCGGTGGCGGTGAAGACTTCATTGTAGGTGTTCCCCTGCTGGCCCTGGGGAAGAGTGCCGGTGGTGATGGTCAGCGGCGGGTTGTCCACAGGGTCAACGGTGACAGCGGCACCGGCTGACTTTGTGAAATCGGCATTGCTGGTAGCGGTGACAATCGCGTTGGACTGCGAGCTCACTGTCGGCGCGGTGTAAAGACCGTTGCTATCGACCGAGCCTGCCGTCGCCGACCATGTCTTCCCTGTATTGGAGGTTCCGCTGATTGTGGCGGTGAACTGCTGCTTCTGGTTAGAGGACAACGTTACACTGGATGGAGACACAGTGACACTGACATTCCCGCCGCCGGTACCGAGTGCTCCGCAGCCGATCATGAACGGGACGACGGCTAGGGATATCCAATCAAAAGGTATGTCGTGGAGTGCTCTGTAGACTAGGCACGCGAGTGTCGCTGAGATTGCGATGTAGGTGAAACCAATGAGAGAGTGCGCAACCACATCAATCCACACCTGTCCCAGCTTTCCCAGGTGACACTGAAGGTGCTCCGAACATTTCGAAGCGGAAATGCTGTCGGCAAGGTTGGGCCAAAGGATGAACGGAATGATCCCAATGGTCGATACCAATGCAATCGCATAAAATAATTGGCGCTTTGAGAATCGTGATGGCTCAAACAGACCGGCTACACGGGGAGGCATCGACATATGCCCTTCTGCAATTGCTTGGCTGCTTTGGTACCGTCAGCCGTTGCGCGACTGCAGCAGTTTGGTGCGCACGGAACGCGCCGTTTGTACCTGCGGTGCGACCATTCGTAAGTACCGGAGAACGGGCCTAGTGCAGGTTGTGGATAGTGCTGCACGCTAAGTGATAGGTAGTGATGAAAAACAGAAGAAAATACAGGTGTAAGTGATAGCGACGCTCCCGGAACATAGGTTCAACCGGAATCCAGTTCCTAGACGCCAGAAAAATGGTTAACTACGGTCAATCTCCGATACGGTCGGGGATGGCATTCAAAACGAGATGTGACATATCCCAAAAAGGGAAAATAGCGACGATTGAACTAGCCCCACGCGGCGCTGTGCTGGAGATCGACGAAAACCTATGGAGGCAAAACTGATTGACCTGGCTAGACAGTCAAGACGGCAGTCTCTGAGAGAGACACGAGGGTCGAGTTTTCCGCCCTCGGAGGTGTGTGAATGTGGTAAGCGCGACTGCTTGTTGAAAGGGGACTCTTATGAACCGCTATCCCGATAGAACGACACTTCCCCTGTGCCGTGGGTGGCCGCGAAAGCCAGCATCGGTCGGGACAGCTTCCGGTGGTGCAGACCAAGCGGGCGGACCGCTTGAGGGTGTTCTCCGAATGTTGAGCAGCCTTTGACTGCGCAACCGACTGAAGAGGGCTTGGTCGACTTGGGCCTCCAGCTCTTGTAGAAACTGTTTTCTAACGGCAGTCTGCTGAAGCCAAGTCAAGAGTGCGCCCAAACCCGCTCCCAATAGCAAGATACCGATTGCTTGCAAGATATTCATTCAACATCCCTCGTCAAAGAAGGGCGCCGAGTCGTCGATTTCAACGCACCGCACTTAGCCGCGCTTGCATTTGGAGTTCCGGAATGATCCGAAAGAAGCACGTCCGATAAGTTCTTCTGTTTGAATAAGTACGGTGGAGGATGCCCCGTTTCTCGCGGCTTGCATGCTTGCCATTTGGCAGCCCTGCCTATTAGTCGGCACTCTGGCAGCCGATTCTGTGTACTCGCCATTCGATGCTGGCAATCGGGATGTGGACCCTGACGCGAAAACGGCATTGCCAACATTTGGGTAGGTGATGGGCGAAATGTGCGTTGAAGCTCGGCCAATTACCCCGCTGCGGTCCGCTCCAGCGGCGAAAGGGTTGTCTTGGAAGTACATCTGGGACGGTCGTTGCGCGATGACAAATAAAGCGGTCGCTACGTCATAGCCGGGGTTGTCGGAAAGCGAAAGTTTCGGTGGAACGTCCTAACGTCCGGCAGTACCGAACAGAAATCGAGGTCCGATAGGTTTCGATGGCTCTAGCCTCGGAAACAGATGCCTGCAGGATCGGTGTGCACTTCTCCAGTGTACTTTCGTGAAGCTGCCTTTGCGCAGCAGGCGTTTTCTGGCATCGCTCTCGCACCTTCGGCTCTTTGGGGATCTGCCCCCCGATGGCCACGTGGCAGCCGAGGGTTCCTGACCCGCAGACCTTTTATAAAGCCGTGCCTCGGGGTCAGTGCTTGATGCGTGGGTTTCGTTACTGCGCGGCTCGCCGTGAAAATCCCCTCCGCGTCCCGAAGTCCTTGGACATCCCCGTCAATGCCGCATCCACCAGCTTCCTCACCCCTCGCGGAGGATGATAGGCCGGAACCGATCTTCCAACGCCACATAACTGACCATTCCCGGCGCAGTTGTTGATCGTCTCCACGGATCTCTACTTCTTAACAGAGCTCCCTTGTGGAATTGCTGCGGTTTTTGAACAACCTCCTAGAAAGCTACAGGCGGGCATTACCCGTCACCAGTGACGAGTTGGCGACGGGTTTCCCCCCGCATTTTAAAAGGACACAATAACGCACAAGCTGCCATATGTCGGACAGCCAATCTCGTCTATGCCTCACGATCGTCGTTACTTGGGACGTTTTACGGGGTTTGCCGCTTGTCTTATCGACTCAAGAGAAGCGTTCTGTTTGCCGGGTTTTGTCTGTCACGATCCGCCTCTTCAGGAGAGGTTCTGCCCTCTTGTCCTTAGTGCTCTGTCAGGCTAGTCTCCGTCTTGACTGATCAGAGAGGACTCTGAATCGGGACAACCTATGGCCACGGTAGCGGTCCAACACGTGAAACGAATGCGAGGCGGCGCGCAGAGTCATCTTATGCGCTGCGAAGACGGTCATTACTATGTCGTAAAGTTTCGGAACAATCCGCAGCATCAGCGGGTCCTCGCCAACGAGTTATTCGCAGCCAAGCTCGCGGGGCACATCGGGCTGCCGGTTCCGGCCGCCGAAGTGATCGAGGTGTCCGACTGGCTGGTCATGCATACCGCGGAACTGAAGGTTGTGATCGGGAACCAAGAAGTCATGTGCGAAGCGGGGCTACAGTTTGGTTCACGGTACGCTGTGGACCCAGAAAAAGGCCAAGTGTTCGACTATTTGCCATCGGAGGCTCTGGCTCGAGTTAGGAACTTGGATGACTTTGCTGGAGTCCTAGCGCTGGACAAGTGGACTTGTAATGCCGACGGAAGACAGGTGGCGTTCTGGCGGAGGCTGCGAGAAAAAAAGTACTCGGCCGCATTCATCGACCAGGGATACTGTTTCAATGCCGGGGAATGGACATTCCCCGATTTCCCACTCCGGGGCGTATTCCCAAGGAATGAGGTTTATTCCGGGGTGACGGGTTGGGAGTCCTTTGAGCCGTGGCTTACGCGAATTGAAGAGTTGGAAGACGACCGGGTGTGGGGGGCGGCGCAGCAGATTCCTCCGGAGTGGTACAGCAATGCATGGGACGACCTTGAAGCATTAGTGGACACGCTGCTCCAGCGAAGACGGTTAGTGCGCGATTTGATTTTAGCGTTTCGGAGTTCCCCACGACGGCCGTTTCCGGAATGGGCGAAAGCGGCGTGACTCGGAGTCGCCTCGAGGACAACACTCGTGAGCATCGTTGCAGTAGGCCGGCGGCCAGACTGGCAGGAGCTTCATATCTCAAATCGTTTTAGGAGGATATATGCAGCACAGCGCACAACGAACAGCAAGCCTCGGAGAAGTGCTCTTGTGGACGAATTGGATTAAATGCTCGAGCCGAATGCTGTCCTTTCCTCAACCGCCGGCAGAACTTCTGGTTCTCTTAGTCATACAATCCATGCAGCTTGCACATGCTCTAAGCGCTTCCCATCATAGACGCTTGCCTAAAAAGGTCGTCGATGGTCACATACGCGGCTATTTGCTGGACAAAGTATGGTCGTATCACTTAGTGACCGCACTTGTTAAAAGAGATGTCTTGGCCCGTGGTTCGAGGGTTGCGCCGATCGACTCGGCGCGGCTGTTGCGGGCGTCCCGGGCAGCGGTCGCGCGGGTGATGCTTCAGAAAAAGAGCCGAGCTGCCGGTACTGTCATTCGCGTGATGGCACGTCGAACTGTGCTACGGAGCTTGGAGCATTCACTTCGCAAGGTAGAACCATAACGGACCAGATCGGGAAAAAGTTGTCCTTGTAGCATTGACGACAATCCAGCCAGAGACCTGCGACTCGCGCATGAGTCGAGAATAACCCTACTTCGCAAGATCGGCATTGTGCTGAGTTACTGCCGGTCACAGGCGTTGAAACGGCGGGAGGCCGAGAGTCGTTCTTGGCCGACGGTAGCTGAGGATTCGTCACAAAGGCAATGGTTGCTAATCACAGACACTTTTCTCGACGCCGATTAGATTCGTACTTAGAGATCTCCCAGTCTCTCCCCTCCAAGACACATCCCTATGTCAACTGCACCCTCAATTCGTCTGGTCATCGTTGACGATCATGGAATTGTGCTTGCTGGTCTCAAAGTTCTGATCTCTCGACATCGCGGCATGGACTGTATTGGCACCGCCGCAAACGGCGACGAAGCTGTCGAACTGGCCAGTCGACTCTGTCCGGATGTCGTGATCATGGACATCAAAATGCCGGGGTGTGATGGTCTGGAGGCTACGCGCCGTTTAAAAAGGCATGTGCCTGAAACGAAAGTGCTGGTATTTAGCATGCGACCAGCCGTTTCCGTGGTTGTGGCTGCTCTGCGAGCAGGCGCCTTGGGCTACGTGTCGAAGTCGTCAGAAAACGGCGTTTTGATCGAGGCAATCCAGGTGGTTGTGAAAGGTGAGCGATTCCTCGATCCACATCTCACTGATTCGATGCTTCGAGCGATCCTCGACGACCCGCCACTCGGAGAGCCGTCTACGCTCACAAGGCGCGAGCACGAAGTCCTACTTGGCGTAGCTTTGGGTTTCACGAACCATGTGATCGGAGAAGACCTCGCCTTAAGCACGAAGACAGTCGAATCCTACAGGGCACGAGCATGCGAGAAATTGGATCTCCCCGACCGACCGGCGATTGTCAAATTCGCACTTATGTCGGGATGGATGGACGAGGAGGAGTAAGACGAGTCCGCAAGGGCCGTGACCAGAAATATCAATATCTGAAAGGATCCGATGTACTTGGGAGGCGGTATCGCCGGTCTTAATATGTGGCTCATCGTTCGCGAATTCAGTTTTCCGAATTTCCTCGTAGTCTATTGTGTTTCTCTTCTCTCGTCGCACGCGGCCGGTGTGGCTACATCCTTAGTCTTTGTTGAGGAACTAGCGATTGTCCTCAACTGCGGGTTAGCGGCAATCTTCGGGGTTGCCGGCCTTCGCCGTCACCGCGGCCTGCACCTCCACATTCACTCCAGATTGCCTGCGCGCAGTCTTTACTCGGCCGCTGCGATTGCGAGCCTTGTTGTCGCCACGCTTCCCTTGGCGCAGCTCTTGACTGGCAATCCAGAAACTGCCCGGGGAATGGCCATGTGGGTCATCTACAGCTGCTTGCTTCTGACGGGTTTTCTCTTTCTCTTCTCGCGCTCTCAGCGCTCTGGCTTAATTGGCGCGACATTCAGCGGCTGCCTATGCATTTTGGCCAGTGCAGAATTGATAGTGAGGACCGTCAATTGGTCAGACACCCCTCTGGTGATCAGCGTCCCATTGATTTTCTGGCTGTGCGGTTTGGTGCAGCTTGAGCTCTTGTGTGATCGCTCTCTTCCTCTTGGTCTTTGCGATTCTATCGCGGCCCGAAGAGGACTTCGGCGGCTTCTGCCCCTGATGTTTGTTGTGTCTGTGGCTATTGTCGTTCTTGCGGCGACTGTGGAACGCCTGGGGTACTGTGATCGCGGTAGCGGTGAGGCCATCGCAGCATCAATCTTCTGCGTCGTTATGGCAGGCATAGTTGCGTTTGTTGCCGACCTGCTTTACCAGATTGAACAGGGCTTTTGGAAGCTCTTTGAGGACGGTGACGAGGCGATGTTGATGGTCGACCCCACAACGCACCATATTCAGAGCGGCAATGCCAAAGCAGCCCAATTGTTCGGCGGTTGCGTCCGCCATTCAGGCACCTGCTTGCTTGAGGATCTGTTTCGCATGACGCCAGGTGAACAATTGCGTAACCTCGGAAGACCGCACGCGGAAGGCTCGATTCGAAAGGCGGTCAAAGTTCCTTGGACGAACCTCAACGGACGCGAGATTTGGCTAGAATTAAGCGGAACTCTTGTGCCGTTCAGAGGCACTGACATGTTGATGGTGCACGCGAGGGATGTTTCAGCGCTTCGGAATCTGCAGCTGGCGCAATCCCAAACTGAGAAAATGCGAGCACTAAGTCAATTAGCTGGCGGGGTGGCGCACGATTTTGGCAACCTGTTTCATGGAATGCATATGTGCTCCAACTTGTTGGCAGAACAACTGGCAGAGGGCAGTGAGTCTCAAGAACTCTTGAAGCACATTGACTCGTCAATTGACAGTGCCCTACGGATCACAGACTGGCTACTGGCGTATTGTCAACAGCACCAAGTATCGTACCAAAACACAGATCTAAATCGCGTGGTTATTTCCGTTGCCGATCTCATGCGACGCACGCTACGGTCCTCAGTTTCCGTGCGAACCAATCTCGATGAACGCCTGGGACAAGTGCGAGTGGACCCCGTACAAATGGAAGAGATGCTCATCAATTTGGCCATCAACGCCCGCGACAGTATGCCGGACGGGGGCACTTTGCGTTTTGAGACCCAGTCTATGAAATTGAGTGCTGCCGATTGCCACAAGCCCATTCCGCCTGGACTCTACGTTCTTCTTTCGGTTATTGACACCGGCGTCGGCATGAATGAAGAAACTGCTTCGCTCGCATTTGAGCCTTTTTTCACAACGAAGAAGCGAGACTGCGGTACTGGTTTGGGTCTGGTCGTGGTCGATGGCATCGTGAGGGAGAGTGGGGGGTTCATTCGTTTGGAGTCGAGCGTCGGAAAAGGAACTAAGGTTGAAATCTTCTTACCTCTTTGCGACGAAAATGGCGGATCAGGAATTGCGAGCAGCGCTGATGCTGTCGCGTGACCGACAATCCCGCTCGTAGAGCCTTGCTCACTAACTCAACCAATGAGTTGACACCCATCTCCGCACATTTCCGAGCAAGGCCTGTCTTCAGCACCCACGCCTGATTACGACAACGGTCAATCCTCCAACCAGCCGAAGGGTTCGACTGCGAGGAACCGTATTTCAGAGCGACCTAAAATGAAACAGGAGGCGCCCTTTTCATTGGCCCAATCGAATGGATGTTAGACACAACTAATTTGTTCGGGGACGCCGCAATTCTTTGAACTCGCGGGCTGCGCCGGCTCCGCATGAAAGCGTACGGACGTAACAGGCGTTGCCCCAGCGAAGCTATTGGGGGGAAAGAACTTCGAGAAATCAGAACTCGGGGATCGCGGTTTCGATGACCATTCGTGCGATTCAAGGACCATCTATTCTCCGCCAGGGTAATTGAGCTGCTTACCGAGAACCGACCGCGCTTACCCTGAGGAGTCTATGTCAACGAGAGTATTGCTGCTTGTCCTTCTTCTGTCGGCTATCGTCGTCTCCGCGCAAGAAAAGACCGCAAGGCTTCAGAGCATTTCAGATCAAACACAATTGCCCAGCCCCCCACCCACCGACGTTCAGAGCTCAATTCCACTTGTAGTGAGGTTCACCGGCAGCTTGCGTGATTTGCAGGGGCAACCGAATTCAGCACCCATTGGTGTAACTTTCGCCCTCTACAAGGAGGAGAACGGAGGAGTTCCACTTTGGAACGAGACGCAAAATGTGACCGTTGACTCTCGGGGTCGGTTCACCGTTCTTCTCGGTGCTGCCTCGGCAGCAGGTCTGCCCACCGATGTATTCGCGTCTGCGGAAGCCCGTTGGCTAGGGATGACGCCCGACGGCGGAATAGAAGGGGCAAGGGTGATCTTAGCAAGCGTACCATACGCCTTCAAAGCTGTGGACGCCCAGACCGTCGGCGGGCTGGCCCCCGATGAGTTCGTAACGCGAGAACAACTTGGCCCATACCTGCAAAACTCCTCTCCCTACCGACCAGTCGGACCAGCCCCGAGACTTTGCCTTTGGGAAGTTTGCCCTGTTGTAGCTACTTCGACAGCCAACACATTCGAAGCAATTGCCTCAGCCGGTCCGTCATTTATATCCGACGCCGCCACGGGCGCTCCGTTTCGAATCGCCTCGAATGCTCTGGTCCAGAACCTCAACGTGGATCTTCTGCACGGGTTCACGGATTCCGATTTTGCCAAACTCAATTCGAATAACCAATTCACTCTTAGTCAGCAATTCAATGACGGCGCAGTTTTTCCGCCAATCCCGGGAAACGGCAGCACCTCCGAATCCTCGAGCCCGCAGGACTTCGAGGCGATGGGCAATTCCAATGCAGCTCTGATCAGCCAGATATTCCGCTGGCAAGTAAACGGGTCTAGCCAGACTCTAGCGCAGGCACAGCTCAGTTTATTGTTCGGTTCGGGCGGACAGACCCCTCAGCCTACCGGATTTTCTTTGAACTCGGACGGCACGATCAACTATGCGCCTGGGCAAACGTTTCCCGGTAATGCAGTTTGGACTGCAATAGCTCCCTTCTTAGGATCCGGAGGAGGACCTCCTGGAGGTCCCGGAGGAACCGGAGGGAGCACCGTTACCGAGACACCGACCGGCAATCAACCGATCACACAACCTCCCGGGACAAGCTTGAACGTAAACACTCTCAACAATGTGCGCACCCTACAAGCCAGCGATAACTGGTTAGTAGGCAACATTGCCACTACGCTAACGGCTGGCATACAGGCCACATTAACGCTAACGCCTTGTCCAGCAGGGGTCGATACTAGCGGCAGCCCAGCTCTCGGCGGCCCAAACGGGGGTTACCCGATTCGTATAATTGACGGTACGCTTCCGAACACCAATTCCGAATCGGTCTATGTGACAGGAGGGACGTGCACCTCGGCGGCAACCAGCGGGACAATCATCTTCACTCCGTACTTCTCCCACACCACGTCGACTTACACGATTGGCAGTGCCTCGTGGGGCATCCAGGAGGCGATCAATGGCGCTTGCGGAACGAATACGGTAACGTACCAGAACAGCGGCTGCAACGTGGTTATCCCGCCCACGGGACCGCAGGTCGGTAGTTATTCCGGCTACGATGTTTACGACACAATTTATTTCCATGCGAACGGCTCGGTGTTGAGCGGTTATGGCGCGACGCTAAACTGCCACGAGCGAGGACCCTGCCTCCAGGTGGGTGATCTGATCAATTCCAATGACTATGGCAACGACGCGATTGAGGGCATCTCCTTCAGAAGTGTGGACAACCGTCAATCCGATCCAGCCTTCAATGGCTCGTTGATACAGTCCACGCAGAGGACTGGTGGGACGATCACCATCCAAACCGCAGCGCCTCACAATTTGCGGACTGGCGACCGAGTCACGCAAATGTTGACAGACACGGTGAATTACTGGGGCGACGTACCCTCCATCGTGGTTACCGACGCAACGCACCTTACCTACACCCGCCTAAATACGGCGGATATTCCACTCCAGGCGACTCCTGGGATACTGGCTCTCAGTTATGAGGCTGTGCTGGACAACGGGAGCTCAACGAGCCTTGTCGATCTCCAGTATTCAAACACCGCCGAGTATGGTGCGTTCAACCACTTTTTTGACTTCTGGGACGACGAGAATGCGCAAATCAACAGATTCAATAACAATGCAGCAAGTCTGAATCGGAATTCTAAGTGGACAGGATCGTTTGTGTGGTCGGGCGGAGCACTGAACCTGCCGAATACGAGTCACCAGCTAGCACCGGTGATCACGGTCAATAATTCGAGTTTCACAGCCAACGGCTCAAACTGCGCCACGGTTTACAACTCAAACGGGTTTTACTTCCAGAACAGCGTGTGCCAGGCTCAGGGTCCGTGGGAGTTCTTGGTATCAAGCGTTACCGGGAATTACCAAGGAGCAGATTTCCAAAACATCTACTCGGAAGCCAGTCTTAGCGTGAACCCTGCCAGTCCGGTACTATCTCCATGGCCGGGACTGGGCGTCGCAGGTCTTATCGGCGGACCCACCTCCGGAGCCGGAGGCTATAGCCTTAGTGGACAAGGGGGTTTTGGGGGTGCTCTGCCCACAGTCGGAAGCGGGTCCACCACCTATGTCTATTACGTCGTTGCCACGGACGTGACGGCCGGGACCCAAACGTCGCCTCTTCCTTTCATGTACGAACAGGAAAACTCTCCAAGCCAAGTCACGGTGCAATGGCCGCGGCTTGCCTTCGGGACAGACACGATTGTCTACAGCGTAATTCGGAACCTCGCGCCAGTCGGCACAATTAATGCGGCGGGGGGCGCGTATGTGGCTCCCTATGCGGGAGGCTGCAACGGAGGCAGCACATCGGCTTGCGGTTCTGTCGCTACGGGGTTGGCACAGTGCTCTGGTTTTGTCTGTAGTTTCGGAGATAACACGGCGAACGCGACCTCCGCGTACGGCATTAAGAATGGGACTTTCATGCCTAATCCGACTTTCTGGCCCGGCACGGCGGTGCTCTCCAGCACAGCTCTCCAGTCGGCTGACGAAGTACCCGTAACGGGGATTGCGTTCAACGGGACGCCCACACAGTACGCGAGTTACTGCAGTGATAATGGGGCCAGCGTCTCGGGTGGGTACACGGTGTGTCTCGGGTCCCAGACGACATCGAACAACTCGGTACCCAATCAGGCACCCTTGATGCTCACGGATGGGGGCAGCGCTGGCGGTGGTGGAGTCCCAGGAGCCAAGGGTCGGCTGATCTTTGAATCCACTGCTACCAGCGAACCCAACTTCCATCAGATCATCACACTTTACGACTCGAATCCTGACAAGACCCAAGCCACTACTGGCCACCGGCCTGTCGGCGATCCTGGAGACATGTACCTCGGTGTTGATCCCAATCGAAATCTGATGATTGGCGGAGGAGCGACAGGGATAACTCAATACATCAACAACATTGGAGACGGCACGAACTGGGGAGAACAGTTAACCGGCGCACTTAAGACATTCAAGGTGCCGGTGCAGGCTCCAATCGTTAATGTTACCACTGGACTTCAAGTCAATGGCAGTTATGGCACAGCGGGGCAGTGCCTCATGTCGACCGGTACTGGAACCGCATGGGGCACTCCAGGCACAACTTCTTCCGCACTTACCACCGAAGTCGACCCATCTCGACCCGGCGTCGATAAAGTCGAAGCCCCAGTCGGCGGCATGGCAGAGAAGCCGTCTCAGACGGTGGGCCTTGTTTCATCGTTCCCATCTGCGCCTTCGCCCGCAAACACCGCGGCGGATGCAGACCGAAAGACGAAGGCCTGCGAAAACGGCGAGGCCTGCACTGGGGTCGCCAAAGTAAGCTCTGACACTGGAACAGCGGTGGAAAAGATTTCAGGCTCGGAATCGTTTTTCTCCGCCATTGCGAAGGGCACACAACTGACGATGATTTGTTCGAAAGGAAACGGGGTTGAACTAAGTTGTCGTATCATCCCGTGAGCAGAGCGACGACGGATACCCCATGAGGAGATCTATGAGCACGACGTCGTTCTTTGGGATGAATGTGTGGGTGGTTGGCCCGTAGGGTTTAGGTTTTGCCATGCCGACAGCTTCCCACCAGCCGGATTCCAGCGGCTAGTCCTGTGGGATTGTTACGCCAACAATCGCGAGAGTCCCTTATCGCAGGATCTGGCGGTACAATAGAATCAAGCCTAGGAGCACTCCGAAAAGAGCCACGCTGGCCTTCGTCGGCAAGAACCTTTGCCAGATTGATTCAGTCATAATCTTCATGATCCACCCTATTGTTTTTTATTTAGAGGCTAGCTTAACGTTCCTGTGATTGTCTGTGATCCAGGGCCATTGTGGCATGAATTGTGCTTGGGAGAATATCTGGCCGGCACTTCAGTCGAGCCCTCAGGGCGTTGTGCTGGTATTTAGTGAAATCAAAGGCCCGTCCTTTTCTAGGCGGGCCATTTTTGTGCCTGAATATTCTGGCTGAAAACTGGCTCACACAGATCCATCGGTTAGTGCTTTCTTGAGCCATGAGGGAAGCGAGAATCGCGGTTTTGCAGGAAGAGATGGACTCCATCCATCATGCCAACGAACTGTATTGGCGAGAGGTGAACCCCAGCGATGCAGCCAAGGCAGAATATTACCGGCAGACTGGATCGACTAGAAGAAATCCGCCGCGAACTTACTGAGTTAACGAAGTAGTCCATTCCTAGCCCCATTCAGCAAACAGATCAATCTGCTCCCGGAGCGTCTGTATCTCTTTCCGAAGCCCGGTGACGATGTCCAATATCGCCCCGCTTATCCTCGTCTTCCAGCTTCGAGGCAACATTCTCGAATCGCACTGCTCGTCTCTCAAGCGTTGTGAAGTATGCTTCGTACATCCTAGCAAGCTGTGAGATCGGCGGACTCCTGAGGCGTTTATCGGGGCGAATTTGTGGGCGCGGTGGATATAGGTCCGTTGCGCAGATCATTCGCGTCTAGGAATGTCTCCTGATAGGTGTCCCTGAGAATAGGCGGTTCGCTGCGTCTCGCCAACGCGCCCGCCACCAAGGGGAAGCCAGAGGCGAATCTATGACAGCCTCGGCCTCAACGAGTACCCGTCGAAAGATGGTTACAGTTGGACTTAGCTCGGTGTCCTCGCCAACCGAATCTTCTTCCTCTCGGAGCGACGGCGCAACGATCCGCAGTGTTTCCAGTTCTCCCTACTCTCGCGAGTTCGCTCTGTTTTTGCGGAAGCAGTTCGTGTACGTTTTTCATTTTTTACCCTGAGATTACACAAATTGACATCCAGTTGAATGTGCGACCGATCACAGGGAAATTGTGATGAATTGGGCCGTTCGATCCCGCAGGAACTCTTAGCTCTTCCGATGTTTCCCGATTGGGGAGACCAATCCGGACGGAATTCATGAGAACGGCCTAAGAGCAGATCGAAAGTGGAAGAATTGAACGCAACTGCATGGGTCTGCGCGGGGTTGTCGGGGGGTGAGTATTGGCAAGCAGCTTGCTCCTGTTTCGGCGGGTGTGCCGACGGAAGGAGCCTACGAAACGCCGATGACTGAACCAAATCAAATCAAGGTATTGTCCCGTGATCACGAGTTGCTACGAATGCTCGGGCGAGGATGCAGCAATGAAGAAATCGCAACCTTTCTGAACGTCAGCCCGCTGACCGTCAAGAAACACCTTCAAACGTTGTTTCTGGAACTGGGCGGAACGGGAGCCGGGCCAATTCCCGGACTAGGGACCCCTCCGGCATCCGAGCCTAAAGCAGCCCTCTACGGGCTCCCCTGTTCGAAATGCCACGCCTACTATCCCACCGACATGCCCGTCTGCCCAATCTGCAAGTCGCCAGATCGCGTGTCGCCCAATGCGGTGCCCGCGTTACCAGTAGTCCCGGCCATTGCAACTCCGGTCTCTGGCGTCCCCACGTCGTTAGCAGCGAGCAGGAAAGCCTAGCGACTGCGGCAAAACTCGCTGCGTCGCATGCCGCTGCTCGCAAAGTCCGCCACTAACTGCTGAATTTCAGCTCGTGTCCGTCGCTTGGGTGCTGACAACCCATTTTCTGTGGTCATCCGAGCACTTGAACACAGGCATTGCTTCAAGAACAGGTGTGATGGTCAAACGCATACGATTCAATAGAATTTCAATAAAGGGCTGGAATCTGGTTTCGGGACTAGGCCGGTCGATTTTGGTCCTGCCCCTCAGTTCCAAACGAGGTTTTGTCAGAGGTTCTAAGAAAACAGTCGATCCTGGGTATGTTTGTCTAAAACCGCGAAGAGTCAACTTTCGATCAGGCACAGTTGCCAGGCGAGTAACTGCCTATAATGTCCGTTATGGTGTACTACCTTGTTTTTGGACATTTTGCACGTTCCTTTTCCATATGCACCTAAATCCCGGAAACCGGCCAGCTGGCCCCTCCCAATCGGAGGAAAACCCAAGAATCGTCGTCGTCGTCGTCGTTTCCTTGCGGGTCGTCTCCTGGCTTCCACCTCTTTGGTGGCCATCATGACCGCGCCCTTCGGGCTCCGGCTCCGTCAGGAGACGACAGTGGACGATCCTCTCGAAAATGTCCAGCCTTATCCGGTCGAGCCTTTTCCGGTCAAGATCTGGCCGGAGTGCCGGGGGGAAGGGAACTCGCCTCTTTCGCAAAGAGGAAGAGGAGGACCACTTGGCGGCTGACCTGGTGCTGGTCGGGCCCGAGGCCGGCACGGACGTGGACCGGGTCGAGTGGGCAAAGCAGCTGGTCCGGAATGCCGTGCGCTCGCCGCACACCCGCGAAGCCTATCTCTACGCCCTCGAACAGTTCTTTCAGTGGGCGGCGGGCCGCTCGATCTCGCGCGAGTCGGTGCAAGGCTACGTCACCTGGCTCGGGGAAATGAAGTTCTCGCCTTCGACCATCAATCAACGCCTGGCGGCGATCCGCAAACTGGCGAGCGAAGCCGAGCGCTGTGGCTACGTGGACAGCGCGACGGCCCAGGCAATTGTCACGGTCGCCGGTGTGAAACAAAAGGGCAGACGTCTGGGGCGGTGGCTGGCCTGGGAAGAAGCGCGGACATTATTGCAGGCTCCGAACCCGCACAGCATACGCGGCATGCGGGACCGGGCGCTGCTGGCGGTGCTGGTCGCCTGCGCATTGCGCCGCGGGGAATTGTCGCGCATGAACTGCGACCATCTGGCAATGCGGGACGGCCGCTGGGTGTTTCTGGATTTCCTGGGGAAGGGAAACAAGGTGCGATCGGTGGCCGTGCCGCTGTGGGTGAAGCAAGCGGTCGACGGGTGGCTCGATACGGCGGGAATTGAGAAAGGGCCGATCTTTCGGCGTGTGGCGGCGAGCGGCCGGGTGGGCGAGGACGCGTTGACGGAGCGCGCGGTCTGGCAGCTGGTGCGGGAATACGCGGCACAGGTGGGGATCGGGGAGCTGGCGCCGCACGATCTGCGGCGCACGGCAGCGAAGCTATGCCGGTCGAAGGGCGGCGAGTTGGAGCAAATTCAGTTCCTGCTGGGGCATGAGTCGATCCTGACGACGGAACGGTACTTGGGGTCTGAACAGGATCTGAAGAATGCAGTCAACGACGCGCTGGTATTTGAATGAGGATGGCTTTGCTTTCGCCACTTTCCAGTTTTCGAGAAGCGTAGCTTTGCAAACACGTCTTATTATAGGTTGGTCGGGGCTGTGAATTGATGCAAGTAGGGGAGTCGATCTGTGGCGATGAAACGCAGCGGCAGATACAAACGAAAAGTGACGGTGGCAAAGGCCAAAGTTACAGAATTGGCAATTCCAGCGGAGCCGACAGTTAAGCTGCCGACCGCACTAGAGGATGCGATTCTGACAGGGAGATGCATCCTGTTTTTGGGTGCAGGTTCTTCACGGCCTGCCGGAGCTCCATCGTGGCGTCGGCTTTTGGAGGACATTGCGCTTAAGTTTTGCGCCCAAAACGTCCCCAGAATAGAGAGGTACTTCTCACGGAATGATCCCTGGGGCGCAGCAGACCTTGTTTGTGGCGCGGCTCCTCGACCTGAACTAGTCACGTTCGTACGTGATTGCCTGGACCGGCTCACTCCTATAGCCAGCCATCTCACGATTGCGCGCACAGATTGGGCTGCGATCTTCACAACGAACTTCGATAGGCTCCTGGAAGACGCATATCGGGCTGAGAGCCTTCCCGCGCAGGAGCCCGTCCCCGTCTATCAGTTCTCCAAAGACTACAATATCCACGAAAAGTCGAAGGTGCACATCTTCAAGCTGCACGGCAGTATCGACCAAATCCACCAGTTCCAGAACGTACTCGTTCTTACTACAAAAGATCTGACGGATACGCAGCGACCAAGAGCTGCAATGTTGTCGCAAATTCCTCGCCTCCTAATCGACTACTATTGGCTTTTCCTGGGATACAGCTTTAATGATGGTGTCCTCCGCCAGTTGCTAGCTGAGGTAAAGAAAAACAACAGAGATCTCATGCCGAGGGAATCCTTCGCAATAATGCCGCAGCCGACGGAAGAAGATCACGAGCTCCTCGACCCCTACAACATCACCGTCATCAAGGCTACTGCCGAGCAACTCGGAGCCACAATTGACGCATTGGTTAACCGGCAGGCTTTCGGTCAAAAACGCGTGCGAAGATTGGCAGACCAAGTGTTCAGCGGGGGTGTGGAGATGACAATTCCCACAACCACCCGCGTTGCAATGGATGACCAGTTTGAATTTATCGGTCCGGTGGACCCCGAACCACAAGCTAAAGGGTTTTTTCTCGGTGGCGAGCCCTCGTGGGGAAATATAGCAGCGCAGGTGGACTTTCGGCGTGATGCTCTGTCCGACAGGATCAAAAGAACGGTCTTGGAAGCTTTAGTTGAGGCCCCTGACAAGGCAATTGTCATCGCTGGTCCGGCTGGCAGCGGCAAAACAACTATTTTGAGACGCGTCGGTTATGAAATCAGCACCGGCGCCGAGAAGAACGCTCCGGTCCTCTTGCTCCGCGATAGCTTTCGCGCCGGCAATCGGTTTGCGGACTCGTGGGACAGCCGCCTGGTCAGTGAAGTTGTGCGTATGTCTGGCAAGAGTGTTGTGTTGCTGGTTGACAATCTCGAAGTCCACTATCGAATTGCCCGAAATCTCTTTTCAGCTTTGCGCAGCCAGAACATAAAGGCTGTCATAGTTGCAGCGGTTCGAAGCCTCGACTGGTCCAATCTCCAGGATGACTATCCCATGCCAGGATTTGAAACTATCGAACTTCCGGATAACTTGTCCTCCCCTGAAGTCGACCCTTTTGTCGCCTATCTGGATCGTCGCGGTCTGATCAAGTTCAGCCCAGTACAAAATGCCGCTTACTGGCACGAGCAAATTTCAGGTGCCCATGAACATCATCTGCTTGGTGTTATGCGTTCACTCAGTGCCACTGGAGAACAGGAATTTGATGAGAAAATCATTACTGAGTATTTTGATCTACCAGATTTAGCGAAGCGTGCATATGAGTTTATCTGCCTGACCTACCAATTCGGCTTCCCTCTGCCGCTGGACTTGTTACTAATGTTGTTGTCCTGCTCTGAGCCACAGTTCGCTGAAGAAGTGATGGCGAAAGATAAAGATCACGTCATCATAACTGCAGCTAACACTTTGTCCGGTCGCCTTTCTTACAAGGCACGTCACCGAGTTATTGCCGAAATCGTCTCATCTGCGCGCTGGGAATCAGCGTATCTTCTGTGCGGAGCGCTAACAGAAGTAATTGCCAAAATGAACCCACAATCGGAGGACGAGTACAGGCTTTGCCGCGAACTTCTGATGAGTGACGATGTGCGGAAGGTGTTGACAGAAATCGAATATCGACGCCGATTGTTCGATGCGGCCTTGGAAATATTTCCTGAAGACGACGTTCTGTATCAGCATTACGCGATCGCAGAGATGCGGGCTGGACCCAATCCCAATTTTCCACGGGCTCACGATCTGTTGAATATTGCTTCCGCCACTCCAAATGCCCATCGAAATCCGACGATTCAGCATACGAGGGGCATGCTTTATCTGCATCAAGCGACAGCGGCGGAAGAGGGAAAGAAAAAATATTTTGAGAAGAAAGCAGAGGATGAGTTTGTCGCGTATCGCAAGAGCGATCGAGGAAGCGAATATGGATATTTTACCCACGCCAAAATGCTATTAGGCCAGAGAGCTAGTGCCAGCGAGACTGACAGCGCGCGATTATTGTCGCGAGCCCTGCAGATTGTGCGTGAGGGGCTGAGTAGTGTGGAAGAGGACGACCTGGCGCGGCTGCCCTTGCTCGAAGGCGAGATCCTCGGCGAGATTCAGCCCGTCGAGGCTATCCGAAAGCTAGACAATTGGATTAAATACAGTCCAACTCCAGATGCATTCTTCGTGCGCGCTGTCGTTAAAATGAGGGGCAAACTAGAATCAGACGCAAAAACCGATATTGAGAACGGCTTGAAACTAGCCCCTGACCACCGTGCCTTGCTCCTCCTTCGCGTGGAACTCATGCGGGGAATTGGCGGATACCACAGCACGGAGATGCTAGATGCAATCCGTAGCGCTATGCTTCATGCTCCTGACAGCCCAAGACTTGCGTTCGACGCCGCTGTGCTCGCCTATCATCTAAATCGGTTGCCGGAAGCAACTGAGAGCTTTCGACGCGCCTTTACCAGCGCGGGCCGTGCAGGCAAACCTAAGGCTCTGCTCTTTACAGATGCTGCGCAAGAGTTGGATATGAACAGAAAACTTGCCGTGCTCTCAGCGAAGTGGGGCAAGACGCTCGATGTACCTGAGAGCATAAAACCGCGCGTCGCCACTGTGACGGGAACGCTTGAAGGCTCGGGCCATGAGACAACAGCAGTTCGGCGAGACGGTTTTGGAGATGCGATTTTCATCCGACCGCAAGACAGGCCTCCGTGGGGCCGGCCTGGCGTATCCGTTCAATTCAATGTGGCATTCAACTATAAAGGTCCGTTGGCGATAAACATGGCGGAGAGAATCCCGGAAGAACCACATAGGAAGTAAGCGTTCGACCGAGGTCGACCGAGACCGCGCCGGGCGGCCTTCGGCGTCGGCGTGAAAAGCGGCGCGGGCTGCAGTTCGACAGAGCGGGAGAGGATGATTTCGCTATTCATCGCGGTAGGTCCTCCGTCTTAGGGGCCAGTCACCTTGGCCGCTGATGGCTGGCCCCACACTGCTGGACAGACAAACAAAGGCCGCCCGATGGCGCCAACGTGAGACAAAGGGCGTGTCGATGAAACAAATCAGGTGCTATGCGGATAGCCGCTACAAGGGGTTTTGCGTCCATTGTGGCGGTCCCGATGAGACGGACGACCATGTCCCCTCCAAGGTGTTCTTGGATGAACCCTACCCCGCGAATCTCATGGTGTGTTCGTCATGCCTGGGTTGCAACAACTCGTTTTCCATTGACGAAGCTTATGTCGCTTGCTTCCTCGAATGCGTTCTCGCGGGCGAAGCTGATCCCGCCAAAGTCAAAAGGCCGAAAATAGCGAAGGTCCTGGCGAATGATACAGCTCTGCTAGAGCGCCTTCGCCGAGCGCGGAAAGAGACCGAGGCAACTCCGACTTGGAGCGTTGAACAGGACCGGGTGCGAGCGGTCATAGTAAAACTTGCACGGTGCCATGCCGCATACGAATACAATCTGCCGCAGCTCGAAGAACCTAGCTTCATTGGCTTAGCGCCACTGTTGACGATGACTGCCGCTGAGCGGTCGGCGTTCGAAGGCGCGGATGCGTCGACAGTGGCTGGGTGGCCGGAGGTTGGCAGCAGGGCCATGCAACGATTGCTGATAGTCGACTCGAATGTGTTTCAAGAGGATTGGATCGTCGTCCAGGAAGGCAATTATCGCTTTCGAGTCTCACAGGAAGACGGGCTAACAGTGAAGATCGTGTTGCGTGAGTATCTTGCTTGCGACGTCCGCTGGTCCTGAGATTGGAATCTTCCAAAACTCGCACTGCTGGTGCGAGTTCGCAACGCGAAGTGTCACACGCACGTGCGTCCGCCGTTTACTCTCGCCACGTTCGCCTTTCGGTGTGACCTCCACGACTGGTTCAGGCTCGCGGGCCTGGACGAATCGTTGCAACGGGGCAAATTGGCAGTGTACCAAGCGAGCAAGTGCTCGTCTGATCTCTGGCCCTAATGCCCAAGTAGTTAGCCAGCCGGAAGCTATTGGATCGCCACCCGAGTTCCGGTGATGCGATCAGCTCTCGGCTGTCATTCATTCCTGCGCTTTCCTGGTTTCTTCAATTGACGATGATTGGTCGTTTCAGAATCCGGCGCGGGTAGAGCCGCCTGTTCCCGGGCTGATTCGTAGAATTCATGCAGCTTAGCCTGGAGCAGCTTTTTGTCCGGCAGACGGGTCTGATATTCCGCGACCAGTGCCGGCGATGCGGAGCGGCTCAGGGCATATTCGACAACTTCGTGATCTTTGGTGGCGCATAATAACAGGCCGATGGCGGGAGTTTCGTGGGGTTTCTTCACGTTCCGGTCGAGCGCCTCCAGATAAAACTCCAACTTGCCGAGATACTCGGCCTGGAACTCGTCGACCTTTAATTCGATATCTATAAGGCAATTGAGGCCACGGTGGAAAAAGAGCAAGTCGATCTCAAAATCGCGGCCGCCAACCTGCACGGGATAATGACTACCGACAAAGCAGAAATCACGACCGAGTTCGATGAGGAAATCCTTCAGCTTTGCGACGAGGCCATCGTGGAGATCGGCCTCGGAATGGTCTTTGGGAAGATCGAGAAACTCGACAAGATAGCTGTCCTTAAAGACAGATGCGGCTTCGGGGTGAAGTTCTCGCACCGGTGGCGAGAGTTTTGCCGGAGACAAGGCGACGCGCTCGAATAACGCTCCGGCAAGCTGCCGTTCCAGTTGTCGCTTACTCCACCGTTCCTGAACGCAGAGGCGAAGATAAAATTCCCGCTCTTCATCCCGCTTGCTGCGGCTCAGGATCAGGAGGTTGTGGGTCCACGACAAAACTCGCACCAGCGGTGCGAGTTTTGGGAGGCCGCGATACGTTTCGTAAAACTGCATCATCCGCCAGAGATTGCTGGCGGAAAATCCGCGGGCATTGGGCCGGCGTGCGTGGATGTATTCGGCCAGGGCCGCAACGGTTCCCTGTCCCCATCCCTCTTCGGCGATCTTCCCACTGATGTGCTGGCCGATTCTCCAATACAGGTCGATCAGCGCGGTATTGACGGCGGTGACAACGCGGGAGCGGGTAGCTTCGATCAGCGCGAGCACCTCGTCGAACCCTGCCGGTGACGGTGATGTCGTCTTGTTCCCGGTGACGATGGCCCTCGTGCGGGGCTTCGTTTTTCTGTTCATGTCGGCTCCTGAGCCCCTGTTGTCGAGAGCGTAGGCTCGTTCCATTGCGGTAGGGGATCACGTTCTGCGAGACGCAACAGGATTTGGCCCCCGGTATTCTCATCGAACAGCGTGTGTATGAAGCGGTACGTTCGATCGACGACATCGATCATGAGGCGCTTCATTTCGTCGTCGTTCAGACGCGATACTTTAGGCCAAGGAATTACACCGTAAGGACTGCTGACGGTCACATCCGAGTAGTCCCCAGATGCCGAAGACGGAGATGTGCCGGCATGGAGATCCTCTAGCATCGAATTGCGAAAGCACTGCAGGACCATGTATTTCGCAAGGCGACGCTGAAGCGCAGGGTCGGTAATGAACGCGCGGACTTCGTCATGGTCGCTCATACGGGCCTCCGGAACCCTACTACTATGACATGAACTCGCAAGATGGCAGAGATACAAAGGATGGGACGCCCAGCTGGGGTGGGCGACCGGGAGACCACGGCTTTTTCGGGTACAGCCAAGAACAAAACCGCGCCAGCGAGGACGCTAGCGCGGCCTAACACTGGTCAGTACTCGCTGGGCAGATGGATCACGTTGTTAGCGAAGTACAGGGTGATTTCATCCAGCGGAAAATCGGTGTGCTCGATCTCCTTGGTAAACACGATATTTCCGTTGCCATCGTCGCACGAAAGCGTGGCGGTGCGGTCGGGACGTACGGCAAGCTTCCAGACCTGAAATTCCTCTTCGGCGACAGCCTTGTTGTAGGGCTGTATGGTGGCGATTTCGTCCAGAAGCCAATACGCCCCGCCGTGCTCGGCAACGTGCTGCGCGCCGTCGGTGTAGAGAACGTTGCGGTTGATGCCATGTCGATACCAATGTTCACTGCCGGTGAACTGCGCGAGATCGCTTGTGGTAAGAGTCTTCGTCGTCATACTGTGCCTCGTTTCTTGAAGTGGCCCCCAGGACGGGGGCGAGAGAGGCAACAAAAACAGCCGCGTTGGAGGCGCAGAGTCACAGGCAAACGTGAAATAAATGAGCGGCAGCCCGTAGGGGAGGCTCGTCTTATGTCGCGAAAGTGTCTTGACGCAAGCCTGCGGCTGTTAGGTTGACTCCGAACCCGTCCGGTACTGGGTCACGCAAAGAGGCACGTGGTAACGAAGACGACGCGGAGAGATGCGGCGAGAGGGCACGGGAATGATCTGGGTTCGTTAGCAGGAGGTGCTCGAAGTGGTGCCGGAGTGGGTCATCGCGATGCCTGTTATAGTTCCCCGCCGGAGACCCGGCCAATCCTCGTCCATTTGTACCAGCAGATGACTTCTCTACGGTTTTCAGGCAACATGGCCTGTCCTGAGTCTGTGATAACGAATGAGACGCAAAACCAGCTACACTAAGCGAAACATGCAAACGCTCACCACACTTGAATTGTGCGCTGGAGCTGGCGGTCAGGCTTTGGGTTTAGAGCAAGCGGGCATCGATCACGCCGGCCTGATTGAGATCGACAAGCACGCCTGTGCCACTCTGCGGCGGAACCGGCCTGAGTGGAACGTCATCGAAAGAGATTTGACTCTCCTTACAGATGTATCGGCCTTCAGGGGTGTCGATATCGTCTCAGGCGGCCTGCCGTGTCCCCCTTTTTCAAGGGCAGGCGGGCAACTCGGAGAGAAAGACGACCGCAATCTGTTTCCAGTGGCGATCAATATAATTGATCAAATTCGTCCGCGCGCCGTGATGATCGAGAATGTGCGCGGATTTCTTGATGCGATCTTCGAAGATTACCGCACATACATTGCCGGCACTCTTAAGAAGCTTGGCTATACGACGGACTGGCGCCTGCTCAATGCTTCTGATTTCGGTGTGCCGCAGCTACGCCCACGGGTGGTCTTCATCGCGGTATTAAATCCGTATGCTGCGCACTTTTCTTGGCCTGAACCACTGCAGGCTCCGCCGCAGGCCGTGGGCGAAGTACTTTATGATCTGATGGCTTCCCGTGGCTGGCGCGGTGTAAGACTTTGGAGGAAACGCGCCAGTGAAATCGCTCCAACGATTGTTGGCGGCAGCAAGAAACACGGGGGGCCTGATCTAGGGCCGACGCGCGCTAAGCGTGCATGGGCCGGCCTTGGCGTCGATGCGCATGGTGTCGTTGATGAAGCACCGGCGCCGGACTTTGTTGGGATGCCGCGGCTGACAGTGCAGATGGTTGCCAGACTGCAAGGCTTCCCCGACGACTGGATGTTTGAGGGACGGAAGACGAACGCTTACCGGCAAGTCGGCAATGCCTTTCCCCCACCGGTCGCTTTTGCCGTAGCCCGGCAGCTCGCGAACTGCCTTGCGACGGGGGCGCGGCTCAGGATTGTGAAGTAAGCTTGGACCCGCATGATTGAATTTGATCTAACTCCAGATCCCAAAGTTCTCATCGCACTGACGCACACGCCGCTCCAGCCGCTCGATGCACTCTGCGAGCTCATTGATAATGCGATCGACTCCTTTAATGTCGCCAGATTGCAGGGATCGCCGATTGAGTTTCCGCTTGTTGTCGTGGAATTGCCGGGCACGGCGGAGATTAACCGCGGCGAAGGCGCGGTCCGTGTGCGCGACAACGGCCCTGGGCTTACGGCGGACTTGGCAGAGAAGGCCCTGCGGGCCGGCTACTCCGGCAATCGGCCCTACGACAGCCTGGGACTGTTCGGTATGGGCTTCAACATTGCCAGTGGAAAGATCGGCCGTGTAACAAAGTTCTTGACGGCTAGAAAAGAGGATGGAGACGCGCTTGAAGCTGTCGTTGATCTGATTGCGATGCAGGAACAACGGAACTACAAGGTCCCCGCCAACCGCATAGCCAAGCCGCCAGAATTCGCTCATGGCACTCTCGTTGAGGTTAAAGGCTGGTGGCCGGAAGGCAATCCGAACAGCGGATTTGTCCGCAAGCTGGTCAGCTATGGAAAAAACGAGATCCGGCGGCAAATCGGCAGGCGTTATGCAACGATCCTGCTGCAGGATAAGGTCCGGATCCTGGTCAATGGCGACTCTTGTGAGCCGTTTGAACATTGCGTTTGGGATGCATCCCGGAGCCTGGAGCGAAGAGGTATCGGCAAGATTCCCGCCGTCTTCAAGTTTAACGAAGTGGTCGGAAACCAAAGCCGCTGTTCGACCTGCAATGACTTGATCAAGCCGGGAGAGAATGAATGTCCCACCTGCAAATCGCCTTCGTTCAGGACGCTTGAAGAGAGGATCAGAGGATGGGTTGGCATTCAACGGTTTGACGATTCCAACGAATTCGGCATAGACCTCCTTCGTAACGGGCGGGCGATCCGCATTGCCGAGAAGGGGGCGTTTTTCGATTTCACGGATGAGTTCAAGAAACTGATCAAGGACTACCCGATCGACAGCATATACGGGCGCGTTGTCGGGGAAGTGCATCTCAATCACGTTCCTGTGGACTTCCTCAAGCAGGATTTCCAGCGAAGCAGCCCTGAATGGCAGCGGGCGATGTCCTACCTGCGCGGCGACAGTTCCTTGCAGCCGACCCAGCCTGGTGCCGATAACAATAACAGCCCGGTCTTCAAGTTGTATCAGGGATACCGCAAAGTCCGGACGCCTGGCAAAACCGATATGTATATGGGCGTCTGGGATGTCGAGAATGATAAGCCCCGGCGTGTCAGCCGCGAGGTGGAGAAGGATTACTACGAAAAATTCAAGGCAAAACAGCCCGGCTATTACGACGATACCGAATGGTGGAAGCTGGTGGAGCAGGCCGATCAGCGCCCGCTTCCGGAGTTGGCCGATTGCCCGTCATGTCAGGCCCAAAACCTGAAGGAGCAGGAACAGTGCCAAGTTTGCGGGTACGTGCTTATCGGGAAGTCATGCCTTAATCCTGAATGCACGAAGACGATCGCAAAATCGGCCGTGACATGCGGATATTGCGGCACATCCCAGGTCCCTGAAGTTGAGGAGCCGTGGAGGTGTGAGGTCTGCGGCGAAGGCAATCCGGCTGAGGCCGACACATGCCGCCGCTGCACAAAGGCGCGCGGCACCGAACATCCCGCATCGATCGGGTATCTCAAGAACAACGCCGACAAGGATGATGATCTGTCGGCGCCGGGCTGCTCGGTCGAACTGGCGGATGGAACCTACAGCTCTCCAATCGACGTGATTACGTACGTGACGCGCGTGCCCATCGAGGTCTCGTGGCAGGGGCCACGCGTTCCGCTGCTCGCCTTTAAGGGAGAGCAGGTGGAGGTATTTATTGACAAGAGCCACTCGCTCTTCCGCACCTACCGGATGCGGCCGGAACCAATGGTTGCGCAAGAGGTGGCGCAGTTCCTGTTCGAGTCAAACAGGAGGCTGCTGACGCAGGCAAACTGCGGCGCGCATAGTATTTCAAATTTGAGCTGGCTTGTCCTGCAGAAGCGCTGGGCGGACGCCCTTGAGGACAGCGCTGACGACATCAAGGAAGATATCCGGCGTCTGTTTGAATCTATCCGTGGCCGCTTGCCGGCTTTGATCCGGGACAAGGCGGAAGATCTTTTTGAAGACCTTTCGGAGACCCAGAAAAAGAGCATGGTGTCACGCATGTTGGGGCGCAATCTGGATATCAGCAAGCTCGGCCAGATGAAATCTACGGGCGAGTATTTTGCCTATGTTGATGAAGAGACCATCGTGCGTATCTTCCGGAAGCTGCCGGCTGTGTTCTTTGATGGTGGTGTATGGGCACTGGCCTATGCCGGCATAACGGACCTGCCTGAACCGGTCTTGCGCGAAGCCCACGACCGGATCATCGCCAAACACATGAATTGCTTGGAAGACTGCGCTGGTTTCCTCAATTACGACGCCCCTGAAAACCTGATCAGCCAGCGCGCACGGGCGTCGGTGGACTTCTTGCTACAGGGGCTTGGATAAAGTTGTTCATCAGCAAAGACAACATCGATTCCCTGACATGGCAGGCATTCGAGCGTGCAGTCTGCCGGTTGCTGCTGCATGAAGGTTTCGAGGGTCTGCGCATCGTCGGCCAGACCAGCGACGGGGGCGCGGATGTGCTGGCTCATAAGGCCTCCAAGCGCTGGCTCTTCCAGGTCAAACATTGGAAGGCCCGCGTTGGGCCTGATGTTATTGACCGGACCCTGGAGGCGATGCGCTCCTACCGGGCTCAGGTGCCGGTTGTCGTTGCGCTGAATGGTTTTCAGGATGGTGTTCGCGAGCAACAGCGTGCGCTGCTGAGCGGCGGCATTCCGCTTCAACTCTGGGACCGGACCATTCTGATTGACCGTGCGCAGAGGCTCACCGACACCTGTCCGCTTTTGCCCGGTAGCTACGAAGTCCGTGACTATCAGGAAGATGCAATCCGCTCATTGATCCAAGCATATTCGGAAGGCCACGTCCGTAAGGCGCTCGTGGTCTTGGCCACAGGACTTGGTAAGACATTCGTTGCTGGGGAAGCGCTACGGCGTATCAATGCCGCATCACCTGTTCGCCTGCTTCTAGTGCTCGCGCATTCGAACGAGTTGATTTATCAGCTGGAGCGGGCTTTCTGGCCATTTCTGAAAGCAAGCCAAACGACCGTGGTCTGGAACGGCTATGAGCGCCCGGCGCCGGCCGAATTGGGCAAAGCGTCCTGCGTGTTCGCATGCCTCGATTCCGTGTTCGAGCACGTCAACCGCAACGGGGGGCTGCCTCCTTTTGAAATCGTCCTTGTGGACGAATGCCACCACGCGGGGGCGGTGATGTATCAGACCGTATTACGAGAGCTTCGCGCGGGCCAAACCCGCGGCCCGTTTCTCATTGGCTTAACGGCTACGCCCTGGAGGCCTGATGACGCCGATCTGCAGGTTTATTTCGGCGAGCCTGTCGTGTCGGTCGATCTCGTTACGGGGTTGCGCCGGGGCTTTCTGACGAATGTCGATTACCGGATGTATACGGATAACATTAACTGGAAGGCGCTAAATGAGCTGAAAGGCGGGTCCTTCTCGCCGCGGGCCATTAACCGGACCCTGTTCATCAATCAGTGGGACGATGCTGTGGTATACGAGCTGCAATCCGCCTGGAAAGAGCAATCGAAACCCCGCGCAATTGTGTTTTGCGGGACGATCGATCACGCCCTCACCATGCGGGACAAGATCAATGCGCTGGGATTCTGTTCCGCTGCAGCGATCTATTCGCAGCCGGTGGGTGGAAAGGCGATGGCGCCGTATGAGCGTAACCGCGTTCTCTCGGACTTCCATGATGGAACAATCAACGTTGTCTGTGCCGTGGATATCTTCAATGAAGGTGTGGACGTACCAGACGTCAATATTATCGTTTTCCAGAGGGTGACGCACAGCCGCCGGATATTCATACAGCAGCTTGGACGCGGGCTGAGACTGGCACCGGGGAAAGAGAAGGTCATCGTTCTGGATTTCGTGTCGGACATTCGCCGTTTTGCTGCGGGCCTCGATCTCAAGGACAAGCTTGAGCAGGGCGAGCGCGGGCGGGGAGGGGCTCTGAGGGTCCAGCTGCCTCATAAGGTTGCGTTCCGCCGCGTCGGGCAGGAAGACCCCAAGACAGAAACTTTTCTCCGGCAGTGGCTGGAGGATGTGGCGGCCGTAGAAGCCGCGGGAGAGGATGCGAGCATCTTGAAATTTCCACCATCGTTACCGGGAGGCCACGAATGACGGTCTCGGCTGAGCTCAGAAAATCGCTTGAAAACCTGGAGCTCTTTACCGGGCTGGTCCGCAGTCAGATCGACGAGCCGGAAGTTGAATTTGAACGGCTTCTCGACGGATATCTCGAAGCACGGCGGTCGCTCGCAAAACAATTCTGTCTCGTCGCCCAGCGTTATCTTCTTCGTGGTGACAGCCTTCTGGAGACGACGCGCCAGCGGATTGAGGAGCGAATGGGCAAGGTGTTCGGGGGGCGTATCCCTGAAAAATATTTGGTTGTTCACGGCTATACATCCGTTCAGCCAATTCTTTTGCAATACCTGGCGCAGCATGTTGGAAACCCAGTGCGGTCGTCGAAACTTCGCATTCTCACCGCAGATCAGATTCACACCGAGCGCCGTGTCCGGGACCTCCGTGATCTAGGGTTTCAGGTGGAATGGAAAAAGGTTGCCGATGACGACCAGTATGTCCTGAAGTCGGTCGAACCGGATCTCGACGCCGCATCGTCGTCGCAAGTACGCAAGAACATAAAAGATGACAAGAAACTCCCGAAGCTGGAGAAGGACAAGCTCCTGAGTTTGCTCGGAAACGAGGCCTGACAAAACGATTCCGGCTGTATCGTGTGAGGAATGGCGTAGTGGATAAACTCAGCCCAGAGCGCCGCAGCGCGAACATGCGGCAAATACGGTCGAAAAACACTGTTCCTGAAACCGTGTTACGGAGCCTCATACATCGTCTTGGTTACCGCTTCCGCCTGCATCGAAAGGATCTTCCGGGTAAACCTGATCTCGTTTTCTCAAGCCGACGGAAAGCCATTTTCGTGCACGGCTGTTTTTGGCATCAACACAGCCGATGCCGGGAAGGGCGGTTACCCGGCACACGGCTGGAGTATTGGGAACCAAAGCTTGCGAAAAACCGGCAGCGGGATGTTGCCTCCCAGGCCGCATTGAAAGCGCTAGGGTGGAATGTTCTCACTGTCTGGGAGTGTGAGCTTGCGAAGAACTCGAACGCGATTTCAAGAAAGCTTGTGCGATTTCTCGGGGCAAGGAGACGGGTTTAGGGTCGAGCACTCCGCAGCCCGGCGGTTCGTATCGTAGAATGACAGTTTAGGGAGTATCGATGCCTGCCTACCTTCCCGGCGACTACGTGAAAGGTGGAATTCCCAGACAAAGCCACTGGTATCGGCGCGCAATTTCGGGAGGATTCATTGCGGTTGTTGCTTGCGTGCTTACTTCTTTGTTAGCTCCCCCGGCTTGCTGTGCTCCCGTACTTTGTCGTAGCTGATAGCAAGCTCCGATCCGAGTTTCACATTGCCGCTGTACTCGTTGACTGGCTCGTTGTCCAGCGTCCCATACACAATCCGCTTCTTGTCGTCGCGGCTTAGCACAATGACCCACATCCACTCGCCGGGCATGCCGTTTTCACCCTCGAACTCGACCTTGATGTGATCGCCCGGCTCGTAGTTGGGCTGGCACTCGCCTTGGTGCCCCTGTGGAAGCCAGCAGCCGGGAATTTTCTCGCAAACACGCCCTATTGACTTGTTCTGTCGGTGCCACCAAAAACGATTGGCTTTCATTGCGGCAGCGTCGGGATTCGTGCCCGCTCTGTATTCGGCACTGAAGTCGAACGGCCACATGCCCTGCCAGTCCTCCATCTGCATGTTGATGGAGCGCAGGGCGTCCCGCACACTGCTCAGCCAGACTTCGTATTCGTCAGCCATCGACCTCCATTGTAAGCGGTCGAACGAACTCGTAAACGGAGCACGAAGAAGCTCCTGCTTGTTCTTTTCGCGGTCGAGCCCCGCCATCCTGATTGTGGCCTCCGCTTCCTCCTGCCGTTCGTTGGCCATGGTGTACTGCTCAATGAGGGCATCGAGCGTATTGAGGAACTTTCCGCGCCTGCCGTAGTCGTCAACTTGGTACACATAATGCGTTGATCTCTGCACGAGAAACACTCGATCGTCGCCCGAGTTCAGCAATATGTATTGCCTGCGGTCCTTGGCGATTTTCCGCTGCTGGGTGTCGTAGTTGTGCGAGGACGCGGAGCGCTGGAACCGCGCGCGTCCGTTTTCGTGCCACAAGCGGAGAAACTGTTCAATCTTAGGGTGTTGGCTGGTGAGAGGGCGCATAGTAGCTGGCATGGTTCGATACCTCCTTTTAAGGCATGTGCGGTTAAGGCTTGATTGCCGGGTTGCGTACCGGCCCTGAGTCCATGCCCAGACGCCACTCTCGCGGTGGTGCGGTAGCGGGCCTAAGCCGATTTCAGTTCGGCCATGCGCTCGGCGAGGTGCCACAGGGCGCGATTGAGCTTTACGTCCTGATCGATCGCTTTCACTTCGCGGGTGGTGGTACGGCGGCGGTGGCCGTTGGCGTCGTGTCCCCATGCGGACAATCCGCCCCTGACGGCATTCTCCTGAACGCGGTTGAAGGTCCGCCAAAGATCAGTGCCATTATCGTCACGGCGGCGGGATTGGAGCAGTTGAGCCGGGGTGATGGGCGTATCAACTTTGCCCTCGGCATCTCCGAAGCGAACCATGTGAGCGGATTCCGCAAGCGCGGTTTGCTCTCCGCTGGTTAGCTGAAGGCCTTTCCATGATTGGACGGTGTCCAGAATCTTCGGGGCATTCTGCGCAATTCGCAGGCTGCCGTTCACGACTTCGGTAATGACATCTCCGCTGTGGCGCACGGCAATGCTGTCCTGCATGGATTCGGAAACCACCATGCCGTTCCAGCAGACAAGGCGGAAGATTCCGGCCATGAGTTTGTAGGAGCTGGTGCCATCGTGTGAATTGACGAGAACGACTTCGACCAGCGAATCGCCAACGGCCACTGAGGGCAGGGAAGCGGCGTGCCGGAAGCGAATCATGTGTTTGGTGTGCTCGCTTCGGGACGTGTCACGGGTGCCGGACTGAGTGGCGCGGAAAGGCAGGAATCCCGCATCTCTCATGCCGTTGATAACTTCGATTGTGGGGATATAGGTATAACGCTGGGACATGCCGTCAGAGGCTTCTCGCGCGAGGGCGGAAGGTGCAAGGCGTGCGATGTCATCGGTGGTGAGAGGCTGATTGCGTGTGGTGGTCATTGGAATTTCGCTCCTTTTGGTTTTTTGTAGAATTCGGGCCTGGGTAGGCCAGAAAAAAACATTCGTTTCATAAATGGCGAGGGTGGAGCAGAGAGAGGCGCTGTCAATCTCCGGAGCGAAGCGGAGCCCTGGAGCGGGTTAGAGCGGAAGGGGCGCGGAAGCGAGCACGGCGCGGGTTTGGGGTAAGCGGCGCGCGGAGCTGCACAAGCGGGATTGACAGAAGGAGCCG
>Ga0181530_10001359_pt1 | contig 30885 bp, 26 predicted proteins | sample PEATcosm2014_Bin_42_FD_119769 | JGI IMG/M metagenome (GOLD analysis project Ga0181530, IMG submission 119769) | Peatland microbial communities from MTU Mesocosm Facility, Houghton, MI, USA - PEATcosm2014_Bin10_60_metaG | ecosystem: Environmental > Terrestrial > Soil > Wetlands > Peat | place...
CGCGTAGCTCACGGCCAAAGTCTCGGCGCAACGCTTGCCCTCGTCGTAGCAGGCGCGCGGCCCGATGGGATTCACATGGCCCCAGTAACTCTCGCGCTGCGGGTGCTCGGCCGGATCGCCGTACACCTCGGAAGTCGACGCGATCAGGATGCGCGCCCCTGCCTCGCGCGCCACTTCCAGCAAATTCAACGTGCCCTGCACCGCGGTCCGGATGGTGCGCACCGGGTTGCGCTGGTAGTGCACGGGCGAAGCCGGGCAGGCCAGGTGAAAGATCTGGTCCACCTCCATGGTCAACGGGTGCTCCACGTCGTGGCGGTCCAGCTCGAAACGCGGGTGAGCCAGCAGGTGCGCCACATTGGCGCGCGTGCCGGTGAAGAAGTTGTCCAGGCACACGACATCGTGGCCTTCCTCGACCAGGCGTTCACACAGATGGGAGCCGAGGAACCCGGCTCCACCTGTGACCAGAATGCGTGCGGGTTTTGTCACTGGCATCCCTCTTGCCATTGGTGTGCAGTCCGTTCGAGGTGAGCAGACATCGTGCCTTTCTACCATGGCCGCCGGCTGGTGCGTAACCCCGCTGAATTTCTACGCAATTTCTGGGGCGGTGGCCCACTTGCTGACGAAAATGCCTCGTGTGCTATTCTTTTTGCCTTCCCCGTGCGAGACCCTTCCCGGATCCAAGGCGCAGCGTGCCGCGTTTCTCGTGGCTGGCTAGTGCTGTCGTTGCTGGCTGCGGGCTTTGCCTGTGCGGGGCGGAGGCCCATGCCCAGTGGCCCGATCCAGGCCGTGGATCTCACCCCGGAAGAGCGCCTGGGTATCGATGACGTGTTTGAAGTGCGAGTGACCGGCGAGTCCGATCTCTCCGGCTCCTACCGCATCGCCGATGACGGCACGATCGACTATCCCTTCATCGGCCGCATCTCGGTCATCGGTATGCGCAGCGGGGACGTGCAGGAACTCATCGCGGCCAAGCTGGCCGACGGCTACCTCAAGAAACCGCAAGTTTCCGTGATGGTCAAAGAGTGGTACAGCCGCAAAATTTCGGTCATCGGCCAGGTGCAGAAGCCGGGCTCGGTTCCCTATTTTACCAACATGACCATCGTGGATGCCATCGCCGCGGTCGGTGGTTTCACCGGCATTGCTTCCAAGAACTCCGTGACCTTGCGGCGCGAGGCCAAGGGTGCCGTGCAGAGCAAGACCTACCCCGTCGCCGACATCAGCGAGGGCCGGGCCGCCAACGTGGTTCTGCAGCCCGGCGACATTCTGGTCGTGGACGAGCGGCTGTTCTAGGGATCGCACCCGGTGGATCTGCGCGCTGCTCCCGCGTCGGCAGAAACGTCTTCCCAGCGCGGCCATGGCCGGCGCCACCACGACAGGCGTAGCCGCCGGGGCTTGAGTTCAAAGGCCGCGCCGACCTTCACCACCGCGGCCCTGCTCGGCTTGCTGCTGGTCGGCGCGCCACTCAGCCTCGGTGCTGTCCATCGCCCGGCCGTGTTCGTCACCCTGGGCGTGGCCGCGCTGCTTGCCCTTGCAACCGCGTGGCTGGCCAAGAGTTGCAAGAGCAATCTAAGCACTGGTCTCGCCCTCGCGCTTCCACTCTTCTTTCTCCTGCTCGCCGCCGTGCAAATCGTGCCTCTGCCGGCCGGGCTGCGCGCTTTGTTCGATCCCAAAGGCTCCGCCCTGCTGGCCCTCGCGGATCTCCACGGCGCCCAGCCGCTCAGTCTCGACCCACCCGAAACCTACGGCGAGTTCGCCAAGGCCGCGGCTGCACTGTGCGTGACCCTGGCCGCGCTGGTCCTGGCCAGCGGGCGCCGCCTGCGCTCCGTCGCACCAGGGCTGGTCGCCAGCGCGGGCCTGGCGGCGGTGGCCATCGGGCTCGGTCATCGTGCGGTCAACGAATCCATGGTTTATGGCCACCTCCGCGCGGGTGCCTCGCTCATGGTCGGTCCCTTCATCAATCCCAATCACACGGCCGAGTTTCTCGAACTGTCGGCCTTTGCCGCCCTGGCCTTTGCCTTCACCCGCACCACGCGCGACGGACAGCGATTGTGGAAGATCGCCGCCGCCTTCCTTGCTGCCGCCGCAATTACAACCTTGTCGCGCGGTTCGCTGCTGGCCCTGGGGTTGGGCGCGCTCGCGTGGTTTGTCCTCGCGCCCAGGTCCGACGAGGGCGAGCCCCTGCACCGCAGCCGATTCGCGGCGGTTCTGCTTGCCTTGGTCGTCGTGGTGGGGGCCACCATCGGCCTCGGTGGCGACAGGATCCTTGCCGAGTTTCGCGGCACTGTCGCGGGAAACCTATCCAAGTTGCTCGTGCCCAAAGATGCGTTGCCCATGGTGGTCGCGCATCCGGCAGGCATTGGACTTGGCGCCTTCGGCAGAGTCTATCCCGTGTATCAGACCCTGCGCTGGGATGCCTGGCTGGAATTCGTCGAGAACCAGCCGGTCAGTATCCTGGTCGAGGCCGGGATCGTGGGCGCCCTGATCTTGCTCGGCCTGCTGGTCATCGTCGGGCGCGGATTCTGGAAAGAAGCGCGCCGGGATCGCGTCGAGGCCTCGCTGGTGGCCGGGCTGGTCGCGGTGCTGGCCCACAACCTGGTGGACTTCGGCCTGGAAACCTTGGGCGTGCTGCTGCCCTTCTGTGCTCTGCTCGGCGCGGTATTCGGCAGGCAGGCCTCCTCAGAGGAAGATTCCGCGCCCACCCGCAAGCCCATGATTTTTTCCGCCGTCGCGTGCCTCGCGGCGCTCGCCGGCATCGGACTTCTGCGTACCCCGGCTGCGCGCGATTTCGATGCCCTGTTGCAGCCGCCCCTCACCCCGGCAAGCCGCGCCCTGGTCCACGCAGCCTCGCTGGCCCATCCCACCGATGCTGTCTACGCCCTGGGCGAGGCCCGACTTGCACCTAAAGGCCCGGATTGGAACAGCATCGCGGCCCGGCTGCGTCTGCTCAACCGGGCCATGCTGCTTTGCCCGCTGTGCATGGGAGCGCACGAGGAGACGGCCCGCGAGCTGTGGCGACTCGGCCGCCGTCAACAGGCCTTGCTGGAATGGAAGATCGTCGTCAGTGAATCGCGCGGGAAACTGGCTGGCGCGCTCGACGAACTTCTGCGGGCCGGCGCCAAGCCAGCGGAAGTGGCCACGCTGGCCTACGGAAAGAATCGCTACGACATCAGCCGCTACCTGCTCGCGCATGGACTGACCGACGCGGCCAGGGAGACCCTGGATCGAGACAGCGACCCGGAGAGCGCCGAATTCTACCTGGTACAGGCGCAGATCGCGCTTGCCGCAAAGGATCTCGCCAGCGCACAAAGGGCCAGCCAGCGCGCCCTGGAACTTTCGCCGCACGATTCGCGCGCTGTGCTGATAGCCGCCGATATCGCCTGGCTGCGGCCGGAAAGCCGGGACCAAGCCATCGCGATCCTTGAAAAGGGCCTGCGCTTTGCGCCGACAGATGTGGAGTTGAACCGCAAGCTCTTGTCGGTGCTGATGCAGACTGATAAGTGGCAAGCCATCGATCATGCCTTGGCCAACTTTCGCGCAGCGCTTGCCCAGACCGGCGCGCCCAGCATCGAGGGCAACCTCGCCGCCGCGGGGATCTTCGAGCAGCGCGGCCAATTTCCGCGAGCCCTCTCAGAGTACCAAGCCGCGCTGGCGCAAAACCCCGACAACATCGCACTGCTCCTGGCCGTGGGCAGAACAGCGGAACAAACCGGCGGGATCAGCACCGCCATTGACGCCTATAATGCCATCCTCCGGCGTTCCCCGACCAACGCAGAGGCTCGCGGTGCGCTGGCGAGAATCCAACTCGGGAAGAAACAGATTGATGTAGATAGCATCTCACTCTCCCACACTGGTGCGGGAGGCAGGTAGCCAGCGAAGACATAGATTCGTCATGCGAACAGCCGGAGTTGCATTCGTTCTAGCTTGCCTGGTGTCAGGTCTCCTGACGCCGTGGGTGCGGCGGTATGCGCTCAGGCGCCGCCTGTTCGACGACCACGTGGAGGCGCGCAAAGTCCACGGCCGCCCCATCCCTCGCCTGGGTGGCATTGCCATCGCCGCGGGCTTCTACGCCCCGCTCCTGGCCCTCCTGCTCGAACCAAGCGGCGTGGGTGGCAGCTTCTACGCCAACTCGCGCAAGGCCCTCGCGTTCCTGTTGGGGAGCGTCGCGATCTGCGCGCTCGGCTTATACGACGACATGCGCGGCTCGGGCGCGGGCAAGAAATTCCTCGGTCAGTTTGCCATCGCGGGTGCGCTCTACTGGTTCGGCTTCCGCATGGACGACATTGCGCTGCCCTTCATCGGCACCTTCACTCTGGGACCGTTCAGCATCGTTCTGACCGTGCTGTGGATCGTGGGCGTCATCAACGCGATGAACCTCATCGACGGACTCGATGGGCTGGCTGCGGGCGTGGGTCTGTTTGGCCTGACCACGACCTTCGTGCTCGCCGCTCTCCGCCCGGACGCGATCATGATGCTCTTCACCGCGTCGCTGGGCGGAGCGACCCTGGGGTTCCTGGTCTACAACTTCAATCCCGCGACGATCTTCATGGGCGACACCGGATCCATGTTTCTTGGCTATGTCCTTGCCGTGGGTGCGATCCAGACACGCCAGAAATCTTCCACCGCGGTCGCCATCCTGGTGCCCGTCGTCGCTCTGGGCTTGCCCATCGCCGACACCATGCTGGCCATGATCCGGCGCGCGGCCAACCGCCAGCCCCTGTTCAGCGCCGACCGCGCGCACATCCACCACAAGCTGCTCGACCTCGGCCTGAATCAGAAACAGGCGGTGCTCACGCTTTACGGGGCCAGCATCCTGCTCGGCATCGTGGCCCTGCTTCTGACCGTGGCCAGCAGTTTCCAGACCGCGCTGATTCTGTTGGCGATGGGAACCGCGGGGTTCTTCGGGATCCGCAGACTTGGTTATGGACCCAAGAAATCCGCGGCGGCGCAGGCCGAAGCCGATGCGGTCAAGCGGCTGGCGAAGTTGGCCGCCGCGGCCGACGAACGCAAACTGTGGCAAGAGTTGAAGGTCGCGGCCGAAGGCCTTGGCATCACCTCCATACGCCTTTTGCTCGACCGTCAGCAGGACAGCGATCGAACCACCATCGAGAGCACGCATGGGGAATGGCGGGAGGCCGAACGGTTCCATGGCAGCATCGAAACTTCAGCAGGCTCGACTGCGGTCAAGGTCGATTACCGTTGCGAGCTCGGCGTCAGCGATGTCGAACTGCAACAGCTCGAACAGGCGTTGCAAGATGCCAGCATGCGCCTCTTCGGCGAGCCGTCCGGGTCCAAGACCCTGCCTGCGATACCCCCTTCTCCCCGGTCTTCCGGGGAGAAGGTCGGGATGAGGGGTCCGACCTAGCACGACTCCTCACCCGCTGCGCTTCGCGCGTCGGCCTCTCCCCGCACAGCGGGGCGAGGCGATACGGCCGCTGCGCGGCCAGTGGAAAGTAGCTCCCTGCCCAACCTCGAACAGTTGCTCTCCCCGCCTCGCGGCGCGAGGGGGCGGTTCGAACGAGTCCAGAAGATCCCTTGCCCGTGGAGAGATCCAACAGCCAGGTCCCCTCGCCCCGGCGTCAGCCGGGGCGAGGGACAGGGTGAGGGGTCCGACTCATTTCCCGACTGCTCGTCTGATCACTTCCAACGCCCCGTCGGCCTCCTCGAAGATCTCCCGGTTCGTGAACCTGATGACCCGCACTCCGCGCGTCGCCAGAAATGCAGACCTTCTTCCATCATAGGCTTGGCCCTCGGCCGTGAAGTGCTGGCTCCCGTCCAGTTCAACCGCCAGCCGCCGTTCCGCGCTGTAGAAGTCGAGGATGTAGGGCCCGAGCGGGTGCTGGCGACGGAACTTCACGCCGGCAAACTGCCGCCCTCTGAGCAGGCGCCACAGCAGTCGCTCTGCCTCGGTTGCAAGTCTCCGCAGATCACGTCGCCGTGCCAGTGCCAGGTCCATGACGTACTTTCGGCAACCGCGGCAAGGAAGTTGCGTGCCCCCTCACCCGCCGCGCTCCGCGCGTCGGCCTCTCCCCAAAGGGGCGAGGCGAAGATCCCCTCACCCGCCGCGCTCCGCGCGTCGGCCTCTCCCCAAAGGGGCGAGGCGAAGATCCCCTCACCCGCCGCGCTCCGCGCGTCGGCCTCTCCCCAAAGGGGCGAGGCGAAGAGACGGCTAGCTGTCCGCGCCTGAACCGCCCAGGTGCGGACCTTCGCGCGAAAGCACCAAGTACACGATGGCAGCCGCGGCCACGATGAGCAGCAAGAGGATCAAGGCGCGCATCACGCGCCTCCCTTCCGCTTGAAGCAGGCTGTGCGAAAAACAAAGTCCACGCCAGCCGCACTCGTGGCTGCATCGGTACCAGCGGAGGAAGATCAGGCGCGCCAGAAGACCGCCGATCCCTGTGCGCCTGTCGTGCGCCAAGTGCGAACCACAACGGGGGCACAGGTGATGCCCCCTTTGAGCAGAGATCTCAGTCATCCGAAAGAGACCCTAGCACCGATGGCCGCAAAGGCGAAGCTGGTCCCGCGATAACCTTGCCCCGCATCATTGCGTGGGGCCCTTTTTGGAGCTACCGTCCAGCTTCCATGGTTTCCGAAGCCCCAGCGCCACCGAGGACCGCAGCGACCGGTCGGGAGCTGCAGTACGTCCTCGGTGTGCTGCGCAAGCGGTGGCGGATCATCGTCACCGTCCTCGTGGTCTGTGTGGCCGCAGCCGTTGTTTTCACCTTGCGACAGCCGAAGATCTACGAGGCATCGTGTTCGCTGGTCATCGAATCGACTGCGCCTCAGGTGTTCGAGAACGTGAGGGACGTTATCCAGATGACGGCCCAGAGCCGCGAGTTCTACGCCACCCAGTACCGCATCATCCGCTCGCGCGAGATCGGGCAGCGGGTCCTGGATCGACTTGGTCTGGACCCTGGCCCGAAATCTGGTGGTTCCACCGACCAGTCCAGGCAAGATGCACGCGAGTCGCTAGTGCAAGGATTGCTTGCAAAGGTGAAGGTGGTCCCGGTGCGCGAATCCTTCATCGCCAATATCCAGGTCCGGGATCTGGATCCTGAAAAGGCAGCCCGCATCGCCAATGCCTTCGCCGATGCGTACGTCGAACGCAACCTCGACTTCAAACTCGATGGCGCGCGCTCGGCCGCCACCTGGCTGGGCGAGCAGACCGTGGGCCTGCGCAAGCAGCTCGAAAGCTCCGAGATGGAGCTATACAAGTTTCGCAGGGATCGCAACCTGCTCGACATCAATCTGGATGACAAGCAGGGCATGACCCGGGAGAACCTGCAGAGCCTCAATGGCAAACTCACGGACATCAAGGCCAGACGCATCGAGATCGAATCCGTCCGCAAGCTGATCCTCGCGGCCAAGAACAACATCAGCGAGCGCGAAAGCCTGCCCGAGATACGCGACAATCCCGTGGTGCAGAGGCTGCGGGAGAATCGTCTCGACCTGCTCAAGATCAAGGCTGACCTGGAATCCCGATATGGCGAGAAGCATCCCAAGATCGACACCATCGAGCACCAGTTGGCCGAGATCCAGCGCGACTATGCCAAGGAGCTGGACGACGTCTTGCGCGCTTTTGACAAGCGCTATCAGGCCCTGGTCGAGACCGAGACCTCGCTGACCAAGTGGATGAGTCATGAAAGACAGGAAGCCCTGGAGCTGACCAAGCTGGAAATCGAGTACCGCCCCCTGGCTCGCGATGCCGAGAACAACAGCAAGATGTATTCCATGGTCACTCAACGGCACAAGGAGATCGACCTGACCGGCGCTTCGCCCGCCAACAACGTGCGCGTTCTCGACCGCGCCACCCAACCCAGTTCGCCGGTCAGCCCGATCATGGCGCTGAACCTGCCGGTGGGCGTTATGTTTGGCCTGGTTTTCGGGCTCTTACTCGCATTCGCGATCGACTCACTGGACAACACCATCAAGAGCCCGGAAGCCGCGGAGGAGTTGATTGGCGCACCCTTGCTAGGCATCATTCCCATGCTCTCGCAGGCCCGGCAGCATTCGGCGGCGGATGCCCCCGCGCGGGACCTGGTTGTGGTCAAAGATCCTACGTCCCTGGCTGCCGAAGCCTGCCGTTCGATCCGAACCAACATGCTGTTCATCTCGGCGCAGCAGGACTTTTCGGTTTTCTCGGTCACCAGCCCTGCCCCCAAGGACGGCAAGACCACGGTGGCGATCGCCCTGGCGGTCACCATGGCCCAGGCCGGCGGGAGGATCCTGCTGATCGACACGGACATGCGGAGGCCGCGCGTCCACAAGTCTTTCGGTTTGAAGTCAGACGTGGGCATCTCGAGTGTGGTAGCCGGAGACGTTCAATTACAGGCCGCCATCTGCAAATCAGAAGTTCCCAACCTGGATGTCCTGCCCTGCGGCCCAATGCCCCCGAATCCGGCTGAGCTGCTGCACACCGAGCGGTTCCGCGAGATTCTGGCCCAGTGCCGGGGCAGCTACGACCGGGTCATTCTGGATAGCCCACCCATCGGACCCGTCACCGATCCGGCTGTCATTGGTGGCGCGACCGACGGCGTGGTGCTGGTCCTGCGCGCGGGGCATACCACACGCGTGGCTACCAAATTTGCGCGCCGCCAACTGGCAGACGCTGGCGCGCGCATCCTGGGCCTGGTCATCAACCAGACGGATCGCAAGGGCAGCGGGTATGGCTACAGGTACGACTACTACGCGTCGTACGGCAGCTACTACCGCGCCACCAGCACCTAGAGCACCGGATCGTTCGCATGCTGGGCAGAATCCCGAGTTCGCCTCGCCCCGCGCAGCACTCTTCACCTGTCCCCGCGAAGCGGGGACAGGCCGGCGCGCACCGCGCGCCGGGTGGGGGGCTCCCCTCCTGTATTCCGCCGCCGAGTCAAACCCTTCGGTGCTCTAGAGGTGCTGCGTGGTAATTCGCAGTGATCCCGGCGGGACACCAAGTATCGACGGCTTCCGATGGCCAAACGCCGAGCCACTTCCGTCGCACGGCTATTTGCTTCCGGCCGTCCTCCGGTTGCTTGCGGGTCTCCGTCCCACGACGCGTCGCTTGCTCGATATCGGGTGCGGGAACGGCGCACTCTCAGCAGTGATCGCGGCACATGGCTGGGAAGTCGTAGGAGTCGATCCCTCGGAAGAAGGTATCGAGGTTGCCCGCAGGGCATACCCGACCGTTCATTTCCACAGGGGCTCTGCCCGCGACGACTTGCGGTCGAAACTTGGCACCTTTCCGGTCGTCGTCAGTCTTGAAGTGGTCGAGCACGTGTATTCGCCGCGCGATTTTGCAGCAGGCGTTCTTGACGTTCTGGACCCCGGCGGGACCGCTATCATTTCCACCCCGTACCACGGATACCTGAAGAACCTTGCCTTGGCTGTGGCCGGCAAGATGGATGATCACTTTTCGGCGCTGTGGGATCATGGACACATCAAGTTCTGGTCAGAGCGAACGCTCTCACGCCTGCTAAGGGACGCTGGATTTGTCGTCGAAGGATTTGAGCGCGTTGGCCGCATTTCGCCACTCGCCAAGTCGATGATCGTGCTTTGTACGAAACCAGCGCCTTGTAACGACCCTGGGAATGGAAGATAGATAGGTCAAGATGTGCGGAATAGCAGGCCTTGTACGGCTCGATGGCTCCGATAGCCAGATCGAGTCGTCCACCCTGGAACGACTGCGGGACTCACTGAAGCATCGCGGTCCCGACGGGGACGGAATCTGGACCTCGTCGGACAGGCGGGTGGGCCTGGTGCACACGCGCCTGAGCATCATAGACCTGTCGCCCACCGGCGCGCAGCCCATGACCACCCCGGACGGCAACTACACCATCGTCTTCAACGGGGAAATCTACAATTACGAGGAGATCCGGCAGCGGCTCGCCAATCAAGGGGTTACCTTTCGGGGGCGCTCGGATACCGAGGTACTGCTTCAGCTCTACGTCGAACTGGGCAGCAAATGCGTCGATGAACTGTACGGCATGTTTGCGTTCGCCGTGTGGAATGCACGCGACCGCGTCCTGTTCTGTGCTCGTGACCATCTGGGTGAGAAACCGCTCTACTATGTCCACAACCGTGACTGCTTCGCGTTTTCCAGCGAGGTTCGCCCGCTCGTGCATGCCGGCATCGTGAGCGGCACCCCGGACATTCAGGGTATCGGCTACCTGCTGAGCCAGGGTGCCATCCCGCCGCCCTACACGCACGTGGAAGGCGTCAGCTTTCTGGATCCAGGATCGTGGCTGGAACTGCGCCTGGACATCCCTTACCTTGGGAAAAGAAGATACTGGTCCATTCCTTTCAAGTCAGAAGCGGATGCCGTTCAAGATCCAGGGCTTGCCACGGAGATGGTGCACGACGCGCTTCGCACCTCCGTCCTCCGCAGGCTTCGCGCCGACGTGCCGGTCGGGGCTTTTCTGTCTAGTGGAATCGATTCGAGCCTTCTGGTCGCCCTGATGAAGGAACAGGGGTCGGGCGACCTGCGCACATTCACGGTGACCCTTCCCGGCCAGAAGGGGGACGAGGCCGATCTGGCGCGAGACACGGCCAGGCGACTGGGCACCAATCACCACGAAATACCGCTCAACCTGGGTTCCGAGACGAGCTGGCTCGATGAAGCCATCGATGACATGGACGTGCCTAGCGTGGACGGGCCCAATACCTGGCTGGTTAGTCGAGCGGTGCGTGCCACCGGCGCCAAGGTGGCCTGTTCGGGCCTGGGTGGCGATGAACTGTTCTATGGCTATCCAAGCTTCACATTGATTCCGCGCCTGGCGCGCCTGCACTTGAATCGGATTCTTCGCTTCGCCCCCTCGCCCTTCAAACGCTCCCTGCGACTCAAGATTCCGCCCTGGCCTCGCTGGTCACGCATTGCCGAAGCGATCCTGGCGGGCGCCAGTGTGGCCGCCCTGTGGTACGCGAAGCGCAGCCTGATGAGCGATCGCGAGGTGCACGAACTCCTCATCGAGAGCGCGAACGACGCAGGTTCTTGCCGCCACCTCCGTCGCGTGGAGTCTCTTGGGTGCCCCGGAGACATCGCCATTCAGAGACAGGTCAGCTTCTTCGAGCTGAGTGTCTACATGCACGACCAGTTGCTGCGCGACACCGACCAGATGAGCATGGCCCACGGCCTGGAGGTCCGCGTTCCCCTGATTGGCAGGCAAGTGGTCGAGACGGTCGCTGGCCTGGGTCACGGGGCACTGTCGGGCAGCCAGCCCAAGGCCTTGCTGAGACGGATCCTGGCCAGGTATCTGCCGATCGAACCATTTTCAAGATTCAAGCGCGGGTTCACGCTGAACTGGGAGGCAATCCTGGCATCGAAAGCCGTGGAGATGACACCGAACGGATCGGAACTGTTCCGCCCTGACCCCGTTCAACGAATCTGGAAGCAATTCCGCGAACGCAAGGCAGGGTTCGGGCCACCGTTCGTGGTCAGGGCGAGCGACGCCTGTGCGCGAGTGCCGGCCACCTGAGTCTCAAGAAGAAGATCCTACAGTGCGACCATCGATTGCAGACGTTCACCAGGCCACCGCAACTGCGCCACTGAGTGTAGCCCCAAATGCCGTGCCGGGGTTCCGTTCGTTCGGGTTTTTCGTCGGGCTGTTCCTTGCCAGTTCAGTCGCGTTGAGTTGTAACTATCTGGGTTTCGTGTGGACAGAGATAAAACTGTTCCGTTACGCTATTCTTGCGTGCACCTCCGTCCTTGCGCTCCGTCACCTGCGGCACACGCGGCTCTCCAGTCAGGGCGTAGCCTGGCTTGTAAGTGCACTCTACGCACTCGGCACGGTGGTCTACACCAGCGACGTGCCTGCGACGGTCCTGCGTGGCTCCTCCTTCATGGCCCTCACAACTGGAGCATTTCTCGGAGGTTTCATATGTTACCGACAGTCTGCCCCAATGATTGACCGCCTTCCCGGAAGAATCGCCGGACTGCTGGCCGTCTTGGCAATACCCTCCCTTGTCGGACTTGTTCTCGGTACACCAGGCGACTTCTATGCCAAGGGCCTGTTTCGCGGACTCTTCTGTCATCCCAACACGCTCGGGGCATTTGCTACCTTGTGGCTTGTGGTTGGGCTTGGTGTCTATGACTCTCAATCGCTCCGCTATCGGCGCATTGCCCTGACTGGCCTGGTTGCCATGGCGGTAATATTGCTAGCGTCGAAGTCGCGCGCGGGACTTGCCGGAACTCTGGTTGCAACAGTGTCCTACTTCCTTACGACACGTCGAGTGGGACGCCTCCTATTTATTGGCGCGTCTCTTGGAACGATCGCAACAGCCGTGTTCCTCGTGTCGCCTTCTGTGTCTGACGTCGCCACCCAAGATACCAGCGCCTTCCTGTTCAAAGGCGGCGCCGACGATGTTCTCCTTAGTCGCCGAGAGGAGTGGGATACGGGCTGGGAGAATTTTCTGGCCAGCCCCTTCTTTGGTTACGGTTTTGGCACGACCCCCGGTTTTGACACAGGAGAGTGGAAGATCGTGGACCTCTCCGGGCGTGAGAAGTGCAACTTCGTCATTGCAGCGCTGGAGGAAACGGGCGTCTTCGGCTTTCCGGTCATGATGCTTCCGGTTCTTTTGTGCATTGCGCAGGGGTTTCGCCTCAAGCGACTGAATTTTCGTCTGATCGGTTTCCCCGGCAACTCAAGGAGTGATGCCAGACTGGCCGCCGCTTTCTGGGCGGGCGCAATGGGTGGCATCGTGGACAACCTTGCGGAATACACCTTGTGGTCACCTGGTTCCCCCATGGGGGGCATGCTGCTGTTCCTCGCGGGAGCCGCAGAGGGGTTGATGCTCCGAACCGAGGATAGAGAGTGACGGCCGATTCCTTCCATTGGTTCGTACTGGCCGGCGGACTATCCCCATATACGCTCGACCTCTGGGAAAGGGTGGCGGCCCGCTCGAATCATTGCATAACCCTTGCGCACGTCCCAAGGGAGTACCAGACAGACTCCGTTCACGAGAGCGACCTTTCCTACTCCAAGGCGGTGGAAGTTGTTTCGGTCGAATCCCTGAGAGCTGTAGTCCAGCTTGGCCTCCGTTGTTCCAGGACACCGCGTTCCGCGGTAGTCTGCATGGGATACAGTCCCATCTACAACGTTCTCCTCAGTGGGTTTGCGCGCACGGCCGGCCGATTGGTTCTCTATGTCAGCGATGCCAACGGGGTCGAGATGGTTGAGCGCCTGGGGACGGCGCACCTCGGGTTGCCCGCAAAACGGGCATTGCTTGGTCGCATCTTCCCGGCGTCGCTGGATCTCGGGTTTTCAAACTCGCTCGGACATCGCCTGCTAAAGATTCCAAGGGGCATCGATATCCCAATGCTTCCGGTCGAGTTCCCAGAAACAGGGGAGCCGGAGCTTCCAGAGCCCCTTGCTACTGTCGTCCGTGAATTGCCACGGCCGCGTTTGCTGTCTGTGGCTCGTCTGGTCGAGTGCAAGAATCTGGTTTCGCTTCTTCATGCTTTTGCCGCTGCAATCCGGAAGGGAATGCCTGGGTCGTTGACCATAATCGGCGAGGGGCCGGAGCGCGCACGGCTGGATCCTTTGCTTTCTCAGACGTTGGGGAGGGCGATCTTGCCGGGTGCGCTGGCATTCAAAGCCTGCCGCCGGATTTTCGGCGCTTTCGATGGTGTCCTGATGCCCAGCACTTCGGACCAATGGGGGATTGTCATCCTTGAGGCGCTCGTCTGGGGAGTGCCGGTCCTGTCGTCGCGCCGATGTGGCGCGGCGGTCAGCATGGCCCTTGAGACAGGCGACGCAGTCAAATTGTGCGGGACGGATGCGGATGAGTTGGAGTGTGGCCTTGTTGACTTCGTGGGGAGCCTTGAACATCATACCACCGCTGCCATGGCGGCTGCGCCTTGGATCCGCCGGAAATTCGGAGTGAATCAGGTGGCGGACGCACTCATCAAACTCGGCAACGACAGCGGCCAGTAGGGCCGGCCGGGGTGCCGGCACCAGCTCGAAAGCCTACCGAATCGTAGAGCTCAGCCATCTGCCGCGCAATGGTTGGCCAGGTGTACTTCCGCTGGACGAGATGGCGGCCGGCTGCGCCGGCCTCAAGGCGAACCCGGGGCGAAGTAATGAAGGGCGCGATCGCGTCCGCCAATGACTCTGGTTGATTGGCGACCCAGGCTCCGCAGCCAGCCTCAGCCAGTTCCGCCCATGGCGTCCCAAGGCTGGCGACCACCGGCGTTCGCAGGTTGAGTGCCTCGACAACCACGTTGCTGAAGTTCTCGGAGTGAGAGGCGACCACCAGAACGCTACAACGGGCGTAGAAGCGCAGCTTCTCCATTCCGTGGAGTGGTCCGAGCAACTCGAAACGGTTTGCCAGACCAAGTCGATCTGCCTGAGCGAGAAGCGAGTCCCGATAGGCAAGGTCCTGGACGGGACCGGCAAACTGTAGCCGAGCGACCACGCCGGCTCGCTGCAATAGATCCAGGGCATCGAGCACACGGTCCACCGCCTTGATGGGATGAAGCCGGCCGAGCATACCGATGAGAGGAGGACTGAGAGGCCCGTCGCTGCAAAGGGCACTGACTTCGGCATCGGTAAACGGCTCAGTGCCGTTCGGGATTATGACCAGACGACGGTTCGCACCGAAGGTCTCCTCGATCGCGCGGGCCTCGTGCTCAGCGGTGGCGTGGAAAACGCCGACATCGTCGTAGATATTCGAGAATAGGCGTAGCCAGGCCTGCTTCCGGTCTGGCCTGGTCTGCATAGCGACGGGCTGGAGGGCACCTCGGGTCGAAAGAATGGTCGGCTTGGCGGCCGCGCGGGCAGCCATCAGCCCAAGCACCGAAGGCACGCAGAAGACCCCTGTCACGTGAACGACATCCGCCCAGCGTGACGACTCGAACGCTTCCGGCAGCAGGGACGGGGCGATGTCAGGGGCTCGCCAGCGTGGCAGGTACTTGGTCGGCACGCCGTTTCGGCTCGTCCAACCCCGTGGAACGTCGAGCGTGCGATCACCATCTGCATTCGTCGTGACCACCCTCTGCTCGACCCCAAGCCTCGCTAGGGCGGCAACCAAACGCTCAACACTTTGAATAGGCCCGCCGTACCCGTAGGCTGGCGCATAGGACGGCGTCACATGCAGCACTCGCATTCCGGCCTCATTCCGGAATTGACGCTCTGCCCCTGGCGATTTGCTGGATCTCCTGCTGTTTTGCCACCGATACGAGTTCGTACCAGGCAAGCAGACTGCTCATGACAAGACCAGGGTATCCATCCAGGAATCCGCGTTTAAGGATGTAACTGTAGAGAAAACGTAGCCCTGGACGCCCAGGTAACCTTCGGCTCAGGCGCTTGAGCCAACGGCGCCGTTCAACCATCGAGCCGAACAGGTTGGCTTTGATTTCCCCGGCATCTCCGGCGAGCGCGGCATGTGCCTCCCAGGTGCTGTAGCGATTGTGCTTCTCGATCCAAGTTGCGAGATCTGGGTAGGCATAGTGCAAGAATTCGTGCCCAAGGTGTCCGCACCGCCCAGTCGACACCCTCACGTGCTCGTGGACTTCGTTGTCTCCCGAGCCCGTGTCCCCGAGATTCCCGATGCGTTCGTAGCGACCGAGCGCGTGCTTGAAGAGACGGAGATTCCACGATGGGTAGTAGCCACAGCCCTTGATCCAGCGGCCCATGAACATGAAGCGCCGGTTGATCCAGTAGCCGTCGTTCTCGGTCGGCGAACCTGACCTCGGATCGCGCCAGCAACCCGTAACCACCTGCTCGACCTCGCGCGCAAGTTCGGGTGTCATGTGCTCATCGGCATCCATCACGAGCACCCACTCATGCTTCCAGGGGAGATTCTCCAGCGCCCAGTTCTTCTTCTTTGGCCAACCCTCTTTCGAGTAGTCGAACTGGTAGACATCGGCGCCGTAGGCTTGCGCGATGGCAACCGTCGCATCGGTGGAACGGCTGTCGACGACCACGATTTCTTTCGCCCAGGTGAGGCGACGCAAGCAGGCGGGAAGGTTGCGCTCCTCGTTCTTCGCCGGCAGGAGAACCGACAGGGCTACCGAGCGTGGCGCTGGCCACAGTCCGGAAAGCGCCTGCGTGTTCGGTCCCTCGGCGTACTTGGAAAGGCTTGGGTGCAGGGGCTCGATGGTTGCGCTCACCGCAGTTTCTCCATCAATTCGAAATCTGGGGCTCTATCTTCGACAAAGCTGGAAGTGTCACGGGTCGCCAGCACTACTGTGCCAGTCAATTTGACCTCCGCAAGGTTCCCGAACCGCGACCCTCCGATCGCATCACGAGTTGCTGCCATACACGCTGCACGCAGGCGGCCCATGTGTACTGGGTCGCACGCCGACGTCCGCGTTCCGCGTAGGCCGCGCCTTTCTCGGGGTTTCCCAGCAGAGACTGGATGGCTTCCACAGTTTCCCCCACTTTGTCCGGATCAACGTAGATACCCGCATCGCCGACGATTTCTGGTACGGCCGTGCTGCGACATGTGATTACTGGCGTTCCGCTGGCCATCGCTTCGGCGGCTCCCATCCCAAATGTTTCATAGCGCGTGGGGTAGAGAAGCGCCACGGCACCGGCCATTAGCGGCGCCAGTCGCTGCGCCGGTACATATCCCAACAGTTCCAGGCGCGGGTGAGCGCGCGCCGCACCTTCAAGCGCCTGCTCATGCAGCCGGCCCGCAACCCGGATCCGAACGCCGAGTCCACGTCGGACGATCTCGTTCGCCACAGCAACAATGCGGTCGCCACCATCCAAGTGGTTGAGTCCACCTACGGCCAGCACGTAGGGGGAGGCGGAAGGCAGGAGGCTGGAGGGCAGTGGCTGGAGGCTTGGCGAGGCCGGGGATGCGTCGACGGGCGCACGCTTCTGGCCGGCGGCGAAGTACTCGGGCTCTACACCATTGCCAACCACCACGACCTTGTCCGGATCGGCCCCAAACCATTCGCAGATTCGTGCGCGTAAAAACTCCGAAACCGTGAATACAACGTCTGCGTGGCGGCACATCTTCATATACTGCACGCGATTCCGCAAGCGATAGAGCCATTGCATCGGACTCGCCGGCGGCGGCATCGCAGGATCGAGCTCGTGTGCACCGTGGATTGTTATTGCCAGCCGCTTGGTCCGCAGCGGGATCCAGTCATTCTTCGGGCAATAGATCCAGTCGGCATCGCCGCACCAGCGGTCTGCGTGGGGCCGACTGGCAACAGTCCAGAGCACCGAGACCGCCTGCCAAGGCAGCGGCATTCGGCGTATGGGCAGGAAGTCAAGGACGCCAGGATTCTGTACCTGATCGGATGCCGCCAGGAGCGAAGCTTCGCACCCCGGCGTATCTGCGAGACCTCGTGCCATGTGGTAGACGTGCTTGCCGACCCCGGTCGGAGTCGTCGTGGCGACGAAGCGCAGATCCGTGAAGACGCGAATCTTCACTCGTTCCTTTCCCGCCGCGGCCGCCAGATGCCCGTCTTCATTGACGCAACCGTCGCAGCGCCTTGGCCGCCAGTTCGTAGACAAAGAGAGGATGCCGCAGGCAAATGCGAACAGCACCGGACGCGACAGCGGTCGAATGTCCCTGCGTCTTGCGAGCCCGTGCCTGCAACAACTCAAATTCCGGCGCCAATCGCCTTCTTACCCAGGGCGGGATTTCAGCGCCTTCGTATTCTGCAATGGCTGCCAGGGCTGATGGGAGGTTGCCTCGATCGAGTTGGTTGCTTGCCATGTGACGAAAGGTATGCCCGCGCAACAGTTCCACATCGTCCGGCGAGATGCCGACCCGCTCCAAGAGTCGCGGTGTGATCTCTTCTTCGTTCTGGATAGGATCGTTCCCACCTCGTCGGCGTACCACTCCTGCGCGACGGGCCACCTCTGTACAGAGCGCCTGCTTGAAGGGACGTTTGTGGGAGAGGGAGGCGGCGTGGAGCCGAACCAGCAACAACACGTCCAGCAAATTGGCCAAGTCTACGGCTTCCGACATGCGAAGCCAGAGATCGTAGTCCTCGGCAGAAACGAACAATCTGCGATACGCCCCGGCTCGCAGAACGGCATCCCGTCGCATCATGGCCACGCCCTGCACGAGCGCGCACCTTCCCCGCTGGAGAGCTCTCCGGATCTTCTCCGGCTCGCATGGATTGCTGATCGGAGACCCGACATAGTCACCCGCTTCGTCCATTGCTTGGTAGGCGGCGCTAACGGCCCCAATCCCTGCATGCGCCCTCAAGAAGTCATGCTGCCGCAAGAAACGGTCCGGAAGGGACCTATCGTCGGAATCCATCCATGCAATGAATTCTCCAGTAGCGGCTGCCAATCCGTCGTTACGAGCACCGACAACACCTGTGTTGGGACGCGTGATGATCCGTACGCGCTTGTCTCGTTCCGCGTATGCCCTCAGAATCGCCAGAGACCCGTCCGTGGAACCGTCGTCAACCGCGATCAGCTCGAAGTCGCCAAACGTCTGCGTCAGAATGCTATCCAAGGCCTCGGCGAGAAACCGCTCTCCGTTGTATACCGGAAGCACGACGCTGATGGGCACCAAGATGTCCGCCTTTCACCCAATCGTCTGCGACATTCCGTCACCACTCCCTATCACCGGTTCAATGCCGCCTTGATCTGCGCCGCCCTGTGCCGATAGAGATGGCGCTCCACCACAGCCTTCTTCCCCTTCTCCCTCCACGCCGGCGTGTCGAGCTTCCCGGAGAGGAATTCCCTTACCAAGGAATGGAAATCCTCGGGGCTGGCGGCCTGGAGCATCTCCTCCGCTCGAAACACTTCCCTCAGCGCCGGGTTGTGATCGGAGATGCAGAACGCCGCGCATGCGGGGGCCTTGAGATAGCGTTCGGTAATCTCGGCTATCAGCCAGCCGTGCGGTCCCTGCACGAGAGGAATCAATCCCGCCGTGGAATAGAGCTGGCGCTCACCGGCTTCATCGAGCGTCCCACCGTAGTTCTTGTAAGGCCAGCGGTCGCGCCCAAACGGGACAAGTACGTCGTCCCAGAGACGCAAATAGAGATCAAACCCGCGAGCCTTCTCTTCCCAGTAGCCCCCGACGTAGGCCATGCGGACTTGCCCGAATCTTTCCCGATTTGGCTCCGGGAAATACCGCACGGGATCGACTGCCGGGAAGATGGTTTCCCAGCGTAAGCCGTCATCCTCCCATCCTTGATACCACTCCGATCCCGCCTTACCGACGGCGTTGCAGACGAAACGCGGCTTGGCTTCCATGATCGCTCGGTAGCCGGTTCCGTCGAGCTCAAGCTCGGAACCTTTGATGATCTTGATGCGTTTTGCGAAGTCCTTGTACCTTGACGGATGAACGCCAACCCACACGAACAGCCTCTTGTCTCTGAGCTTGGCTGCTTCGCGACGGGAAAGAAGCGCAATCTCGTATTCGGTCATCATGATGCCCGGATCATCATGCTTCTCAAGTTCCGACATGAAATCCGCCATAGGCACCAACTTGGCGGGCCCGCACACCTCGGCCCAGCCGCCGGCAAACCCTATCTTCATCAGTGTGGGCGCGATGGCATGGTCCTGGTCGAAAAACGGGCTGCAAGCGATGAGCAGAGTGGATTTCAGTCCGGGCGCTGTCGGAAGAAAGTCGGGCCTCGGTATTGAGTGAGCCGCCGGAATGCCAAGAATCTTGCGCCTGAGCCTGCCAATCCCGCGCCTCAGTCGCCCCATCGTGCTCCCCAGCAATCAGACGAGTGCGGAATAGTATTCGATTGTTTCGTGAAGTCCCCGCGCCAGTGGTGTGAACGTGAAGTCAGGGAATCTCTGCCGAAAGACCTTGTCGTCCATCACCTTCTTCGGCGACCCGTCGGGGTACTTGAGGTTCTTGACGACCTTCCCGCCGTAGCCCACCGTCTCGGAAATCACCTTCACGAGCTCGTCAACGCTGTGTCCCCTGTTCTGGGCGATACTCACCGGACTCATGAAGTCCTCCCTCGATTCTATCAGCATCCGCACGATGCGCGCGAAGTCCTTCACGTATAGCCACTCCCTGATCGGTTTCCCGGAGCCCCAGACCTCGACTTCGCGGGCGCCTTCCTTTCTGGCCTTCACGAACTTGATGACCAGCGCGTTGAGCGCGTGCGTCTTGTTCGGGTTGGTGCTGTCGAAGGGGCCGTACATATTCGGGACGAAGACGTTCGCCGACCGCACGCCGTATTGGGCATGGTAGCAGCGGGTTAGGACGTCGATCATCCGCCTTGTGCTCCCGTACGAAAGGACTGACGGATGAATGGGACCCGCCCAGAAACCGGACTCCTCGTAGATGTCCATCACACCTGGAAAGCCGCAGTTGGCGATCGGGTTAATCACCACGACCTCGCGCATTTGCTGCGCGATCTTGTACATGTTTAGCAGCAGGCGCATGTTCACATCAACCACGTCGGCCGCGAAGTCGGTGACGTAGTTGACGCTCCCGACGTACGCGGCGCAATTCACGATATGCGTGGGCCTGAAGGCGTCGAGCTTCGCCCAGGTCTGGGGCTGGTCGAGAAGGTCGCACCCCGTGGTACGGCTGAACACCCCCACGATCATCCCGGCCGCCTCCAGTTCGTCCCGCACGCTGCGGCCTGCAAACCCGGTACCTCCGAGAATCGCGATTCTGTTTTCTGGAATCGACATGCTTTCCCCTTCCTACAGGTAACCCATCCGCCTTGCGGCGGCCTTCATTGCCCGTGACGGTCGTTTCCTCAGCGGCCTGGCGGGAACGCCCGTATAGATCGTCCAGGGCTCTGTGCTTCTCGTGACCAGAGAGCAGGATCCCACGACACTCCCCTCGGCCAGCGTGACGCCGGGGTGGATGACGACGTTTGTGCCAACGCTCGCGAACATCTGGAAGATGACCGGCGCGACCTTGACCCGGTCCCGGTATTCCGGAGGCGACATCCCTACCAGACCGGCCCCAAGGAACTCGTCGCTGGCGCAGAGAACGCGGCTACCTGCGCCGATGGTGTTGAACCCCTTCAGGACCAGGCGCCCCTCTGCGCCACCGATGACAGTGACGTACGGCCCAATGTGGACGTAGTCGCCCATTTCTGCCCCGACCGTACAGTAGAAGCCCGAATCGATGGCGATATGGCAACCGGCCGAAACCAGCAAGGGCCGACGGATCTCGACATTCCCGCTGATGAACAGGTCCTCGCCGGCCGCTTTCAAGAGCTTATAGTCATATTCCCTGGCCACGGTCTTCTTCATCTACCAACCCTTCCCGACCGACGTCAACACGGTCTCGACTTCCCCATCAGTGAGATTCGGGCGCATCGGTATGGACACCTGTGCGTCGTTGAACAGCGTCTGATTCGGCAGGTCGTCGCGGAGCCCGCCAAAGAGGGAGTGCTTGTCGATTCGCTGGTGCCACACTGCAGCCTCGACGCCCCTGCCTTTCATCGCACGGATGAAATCGAGCCGGCGCTCGACGAGCACGGTGAACAGCCAGCACGCGCTCTCACGATCCGCTTTCTCGGCAAGTAGTGTGAGCCCTGGCACCTCGCGGAGTTCACGGCGATACATGGTATTCAGCTCTCTCCGGCGGACCTGCGTCGCGTCGAACTCCTCGACCTGAACGGTCCCCATCGCCGCGGCTATGTCGTTCATGTGGTACTTGTACCCCACCTCGTTGATGTCCCACTCGGGCTGCCCAATCTCGGATGTCTTCCGGTTCGCACGGTCAATCCCGAACCAGCGCCTGCGATATGCGGTCTGGTGGTCACCGGCGTCCTTGCAGACGAGCATCCCGCCGTCGCCGGTAGTCATCTGCTTGATCGCCTGGAACGAGAAGATCCCGAAGTCTCCGAGCGCCCCGACCGGATGGCCCTTGTACGTGGCCCCGAGTGCATGCGCGCAGTCCTCGATAACCTTCAGCCGGTGTTTGTTGGCGACCGCGAGTATCTCGTCCATCTCGCAAGGGTAGCCGCCGTAATGAACGACGATGATCGCTCTTGTGCGCGACGAGATGCGGTGCTCGATGTCGCAGGGGTCGATGTTTGGCCCGCCCGGCTGGATATCGGCGAACACCGGCGTGGCGCCAGCGTACAAGACCGCCATGGCGGTCGCCACGAACGTCTGGGCGGTCGTAACTACCTCATCCCCGGCCCCGACGCCGGAACCGAGCACCGCGAGGTGTAGCGCAGCCGTACCGCTGTTGAGTGCCAACGCGCGAGCCAATCCGAACTTCTTACAAAACGCCTCTTCGAATGCCTTGACACCCTTGCCCTCGCTCAGCCAGCCCTCCTCCAGTGTCCTCGCGACGCCTGCGATGGCCGATTGAGATATCTTCGTGTTGAAAAGCGCGATCATTGGGACCTACTCAATCCTTCACTTGGGTCCGATGAATTCGTCGAGAAGCGTGGATATCGATTGACGATATGTCTTCCTCGTGTGGTTCTTCCGCGCATATTCCCACGCCATAGTTCTCAATACCTCCAGCTCCGATGCCGGCATCTGCGCAAGTTCCTCGCATCGGTCAGAGATGGCCGTCATCATGTCCGAACAGGAATCTTCTGGCAGCAGCGGGAACACATCTGGCAGGTCCAGACCAGCCGCCGGCGTGGTCACGGGCACAAGCCCATAGTGCATCGCCTGCAGAACGCTTCCCGAGCAGCTATCGAGCGCCGTGGGCACGACCACCGCCACCGAACGGTTGACAATCTCTTGGAATTCCCGGCTTGCCGGATTCATATGCCCACAATAGCTGATGTTCTTGGCCTGCGTCAGGTCGGCAGCGTACAGCTTGGTAAAATGCGGATCTCCCATGATCCCACCATTTGAAGCCCCGCCGCCGACCACAAGCAGGTTAAGGTGCGGCTTCCGGGCAAATATCTCTATCATCATGTCAAGCCCGCGCGAGAGCCAGTCGTACCCTGCGTACCAGAGAAACGTGTTGCGCGAGCTAGCCCAGTCCTTGACGCCCAGTTCGATGTCGTCATTGATGACGCTGAGAGAAATCCGCCTGATCTTTTGTTTCTGATGGGGACCAAAAGTGTCGTTAATATAGTCATTCCCGAAGCTGCTCACAAGATCAGCGGCCTCATAGGACATGATCGGCGGACATTGGCGGTGCGGTGGGACGCTGACTCCCTTGCGCTGGACGAGCCACTGGATCCGATTCAGCTCCGAGCGATTCCAGAAGCTCCACTCCATCCCGGTCGCGTAGAAGAGGGACCGCGCCCTGGGGTTTGCCAGCTTCCATTCCGGAAGCTTGTCCCATTCGTCGATGATGAAATCGTAAGCCTCGAGGTTCTTGTAGGGTTTGGGGAAGTTCCGGAAGACGTAGTCAACATGGCAGCCGCGCAGGAGAAGCTGTCTGACCAGCTCCGCCGACTCCCAGAACATCGAGTGCCCGGGAAATAGCGACCACAGTCGCGGCAGAGCCCGCTCGATGTGATCCGGGGTCCATTCCTGGTACGGTACCCCGGTGTACTTCGCTATTTCCTTCAGCGCGTAAGGAATGTAGCTGATAAGTACCCTTGCCCCGGGGTTGGTGTTGTGTTCCGAACCGATGCCCTGGATATACAGCGAGCGTATCCGCCTGAATTGGCCAAGCGCCATTCTGCCCGCCAGCTTCAACTGCGTTTCCAGGTTCATTCATGCTCCATAGCTCGAAGTGCTGCGCCCTGACCGACCCGAAGCATCTCCACCTCCACTGGCCCGGGCTTCATGCCGCAGTAGTGAACAAATTCCCTGGCGAATGTATGCGATCTTGAGCCCATGTCATATCTGTCTTCCGGGAAATACCGTACCGTGCCTTTGCTCGCCAGCGCGGCGATTATCGTCTGCTCCGCCCAGCCATTGGACATATCGAACCCGGGCATGGACAACCATTCCTCGACCTGCTGAAGATCAAGGATCTCCTTGCGAACGTAGAACAGGCCGGTGTTGATTTGAGGGACGACACGGACCCGGAATCTTGACTCGAGCTCCTCGTAGGGAAACACATAGGCGTTGTCTGCGTCCTTGCCAAAGATGCAGCCATCGGCCTTTTCCACCATGTCCTCAAAGATGCTCAGAGGCCGAAGTGCGACCGTGTCCGTATCGAGCAGGACAAAGGCATCGCCGCTGAGAAGCAGCTTCGCGTCGATAATCTTGGCCGCCATCGGCAGCTTCTCACGAAACTCTATGCATCTGTGCAAATCGGCTTTGGCCAGATCAGGCAGGACAACCTCGTCCCTTCGAGCCTTGGTCCACACGTCGGCATGTGGAAAGTGCCTGGCGATCCGATCCGCGTCGACCGGGCCCAAATGCTTGTCACCATATACGGTCATGCTGAACGGACGTGCAAGATTGGCCGCTACCGACTTCGCCGAGTACAGGAGATCGGTCACTTGCCTTGGGCCTGTGACATACAGGACGTTCAAACCATCACCGTTAACCGGTGCCGTGCTCACCGGAGCCGTCTTTTCAATCTGCAAAGCACGATACCATCGCAAGGCTTTGACCTTCGGCCAGTGCGGCAGCCGATAACGTGCATATCGATACTTCTGCAAGAGATGCGTAAACTCCAACAACAATCGCACGTTCTCTCTGATTCGCATCACCGTTCAACTCGCCGGCAGATCAGCCTTTGGAGAATGGGCGACATTGATTATGCCGGTTCTAAACTCCACGCTTCCATGCCCCCACCGCTGGTCGATGACGTGTGTCGCGACCCCTTTCGGCGGCCTGTTCACATCGAATGCCAGGCATTGATCGACCCGGTCCACCATCGCAACGTTGGGATGCTGCAGCAGAAGACTCATCACATAGGATCCCAGTGCGAGACCGCTGATGTCGATGAACCACCTCACGGTCGTCTCGCCGGGACGCACGTCGATCACCGTCTCGGGGCTTCTGACACCTATCCCGCCAAGGCCTATCGGCGTGCCGTTGGCGTCCTGCAGGAACACATCCAGCCCCAGCCTTACCGATCTGTCTGACAAGATGGTTGCGGCCAGATCAAGTTCGTCGCGCCCTGAGTCCTTGGGGATCGAGACAGTTCCTTTGGTGATGGTCGGTTCACCGTTGCCCTGAACAGGTCTTTCGAAGCTGCTGGTGGGCGCGGCCGTGGCCAGATATTCATGAACGGCGTCGTTAGTCAGGCCGTACGACTTAAAGCGACCCTGGTGGAGAAGCAGCGTCTTCTTGCACAACGCCTGGATGGCGCTCATGTTGTGGCTGACAAAGAGCACCGTCCGCCCGCCACGTGCGACCTCCCCCATCTTGCCGAGGCACTTCTTCTGGAACTCGGCATCGCCTACTGCCAGCACCTCGTCAACCACGAGGATCTCAGGCTCAAGATGCGCCGCGACCGCGAAGGCGAGACGGACGTACATGCCGCTGGAGTATCGTTTGACAGGTGTGTCGAGGAACTTGTCGACCTCGGCGAACGCAACTATCTCGTCGAACTTCCGGACGATCTCTCTGCGTGTCATGCCCAGGATGGCGCCATTCAAGTAGATGTTCTCTCGCCCGGTCAGTTCGGGGTGAAAGCCGGTCCCGACTTCGAGCAAACTCGCCACCCGGCCGCGCATGGTGATCGTTCCCTCGGTGGGCGGGGTTATCTTCGAAAGGATCTTCAGCAGCGTGCTCTTCCCGGCGCCGTTCCTTCCGATGATGCCGACGGCGTCCCCCTCCTCGACCCCGAAGCTCACGTCCCGTAGCGCCCAGAAGTCGGTGGCACTGTCGCCGCCGCGTCCCACGACGCGCCGGAAGCCCTTGACGATCTCGTCGCGCAGCGAGAGGTACCGCTCGCGCCGCGCCCCGATGCGATAGCGCTTCCCGATCCCCTGGACGTCGATGATCGGCCTGCTCATCTCAGACGATGTCCGCAAAATACCTCTCGGTATTCCTGAAATAGTACAGACCCGCGACAAACATCACGAAGCTCATCAGCAGCGAGATGCCAAGTACGTCCCACTGCACGGTCCCGGCGCCGAGGACGCTTCCGCGCGCCACCGTGATGACGCCGGAGATGGGGTTGCACCAGAGCATGAGCCCCTTGATGACCGGGTGCCTGTCGAGCATCGCTACCGGATAAATGACAGGCGTGACGTACATGACCACCTGGATCATGAACGGCAGGGCGTAACGGACGTCACGGTACTTCACGTTGATCGCCGCGAGGAACAGGCCTGCCCCCATCGCGCACATCACCGCGCACAGCAGGAGCACCGGCAGGATCGCAAGGCCGGCGACGTGGGGTACCACATGGTACCACGCCATGAGCCCTGCAAGGAGGACCGCCGGGATGGCAAAGTCGACGAGCGCGGTAATGGCCGTGGCGGCCGGGACGATGAGGCGAGGGAAGTACACCTTCTGGATCAGCGCGCTGTTCGAGATCATCGAGTCGGCGGCGTGGGTGAGCGTGTTCGAGAAATATTGCCACAGCAGCAGCCCCACGTACAAGAAGACTGGGTACGGCGTCCCGTCGCCGCTCTCTATCTTGGCCACCCGGTTGAAGATGAAGGTGAAGATGACCATGGTGATGACCGGCTGGAACAGCGCCCAGACAACGCCCAGCACTGTTTGCTTGTACCTGACCGAGATGTCCCGCCATGCCAGCACCAGGAACAAGTCGCGGTAACGCCAGAGTTCCCGCCAATCGAGGGAGAGAACACCCTTCGGCGGGCTGATTACGTATTCCACGTCACGCGGCATCTTTGCACACACATGTGACCAAGTGGTTAAGTAAGCTTCTCTAGAAAGACCGCGCCGTGTCCGAGCGGTTCAAGCTGTCCATCAAGAGGTACGGGGCGATAGCCGAGTTCTCGCAGAATCGATTCGTGTATCCTGTGGTCGTTGGGGTGCTCGGACCAGCAATCGGGATGCATCTCAACGACGAGGTTGACTTGAGCGAAGTGCTTTTGCAAGGTCGAGTGTGCTCCTCGAATCGCGGCGAACTCGTACCCTTCAATATCCATGAGCAGCCAATCGGGCACGAAGTTGAATTCCTCACAGATGTCGTCGATGGTTCTAACTGCAACCTCCTTCTCTATTGAACTTTCTGCAATTCGGAAGTTGACGGCTCCTAGCCTGCTCATGCCGTCCGCGCCTCGAAAGTAGAGCTTTTGACTTCCCGGGCTATCGGCAACAGCGCATTCGAGAGCAATTACGCGTTCCTGCAGCTTGTTATATCGGATATGTGACCTCAAGCTTCTGAAGCTGTGCGGGTTCGGTTCAACGGCAATCATCTTGCCGTCAGGCCCATTCCACCGGGAGCCCTGCAAGACATAAAGCCCAACATTGGCTCCCACATCGAGAATCTTCTGACCAGGCCGTATTCTACTCTTAAGGAATTCGCACATGCCGGGCTCGTGAATCTCTCGGAAGAAGTTCCGTCGCTGTGGCTCCACCCTGAAAGTGTAACCATTGCAGGATATCGGAATTCCTCTGCCGAGACTGGCTACTGCAAGCAGACGGGTATACAAGGGTTCCAGCCACGCAATAACTGGATGGCTAAACCCAAAACGTTTGGCCGCAGCTTTGCCTAATCGACGGAGCAGAGGCGTTTCATTTCTCCAAGGCCACGATGATCGCACGAGAATTCTCCTCCTCTCAAACCAAGAATCCGTACTACATGATGAAGAGGCCTTTCCCTCCATACAGGTCGTCGGTGCATAGGCCGCAACTCCTAGCCCCGCCCCTCATGAGGTAGGCCGCGGTGTTCGAGATTATCGAGTCGGGCGGCGTGGGTGAACGTATTCGAGAAATCCTGCCGCAGCGGTAGCCCCACATACAAGAAGACCGGGTAGGGCGTCCCGTCGCCGCCCTCTATCTCGGCCACCCGGTTGAAGATGAAGGTGAAGATGACTATGGTGATGACCGGCTGGAAGAGCGCCCAGACGACGCCCAGCACCGTTTGCTTGTACCTGGCCGAGATCAGCACCAGGAACAGGTCGCGGTAACGCCAGAGTTCCCTCCAATCGATGGAGAGAAGCCCCTTCGGCGACCTGATCAAGTATTCTACGTCACGCGGCATCTTTGCACACCTACCTGACCGAGTATTACAACCGCATAGGTACTCTTGCAAATGCCTGCCCAGGCGGTCGTTGGCTGGCGGCGGGCGCACGTTGCACCGGTACAATGCAAGGCGATCGGTCCTGTCTAGTACCATTGAGTCGGCCGCGTGGCTCAGCGCGTTCTGGAGATACTGTCGCAGGATTGGCACCACCCCGAATGTTTTTTGTTCGCATCGTACGGAGGGTTGCCGTAGATTGGTCGCGACGTCGTTGTGTCATCTGCGGCCCTGCGAGGTTTGCGCGCCTCACTAGGCAATGCCACCGTCCGAAAAGAGGTACTTCCATGACATCTCTTCCCGTATTGTCATACGTGGTAAACACAAGGAACAAGCTGCAATTCCTGCGTATCGCGATGCAGCGACTGCTGGCCCATGCTGGTGTAGACGAAGAGATTGTTGTCGTCGACGGCGGCAGCACGGACGGGTCGGCAGAGTTTCTAGCGGATTTGAGAAGTGCAGGGAAGATACAGCAGTTCTTGTCCGAGCCTGATGTTGGCGAAGCTCACGGATGGAATAAGGGGCTGCTGCTGGCTCAGGGCACACTTATCAAGATCATCACTGACGATGACGTTTTCCATTATCCGGGAATCCGCGCCTGCCGACAGTACATGCTTGAGCATTCGGAGATAGATTGGTTGGGCAGTGACATCGGGGTACTCGGGGCATCTGGAGAACTCGAAATAAAAGGGGCGACTAAGTGGTATCAGCAATGGGAGTGCCGATCAAATCCCGCGCCTTTCGAGTTTTGCGGTATCACCCTGCTTCTGCGTCGATCCTCTCTTCCTTTGCTAGGGTTGTTCGACACGGGATCGGCCGCCGTTGATGCGGAGTTCAGCGCACGAAACAGTTGTCACACATCGAAGGCAAATCTCGGATGGTACGCCGGAGCCCTGGCGGTTCACCGCGTTACGCAGACCTCAGGGGTGGTCACGCGCAGCCGTCAACTAGATTCCACCCGGCTGCGAATCAACGCCGAGTATAGCAACTATGACTCGGCTACGGATCTATTCAAAAACGCCGTGACCCAAGCCAAAGCGGGCCTGTCCATGCTGAAGGTGCACGTGAAAGATGGACTCCGCAGGATTGAGTTCCTCTATGGCATCTTTCGGAGCGTCTTCCCTGTGCGACCTAATGGCGTGTGGCTCGACAACGATGAATCTCGCGTAGTCGAATGTGAGCGGTGGATGACGGAATATAGCCGGAGACATCCCTCGCGGTTCTATGTCAACATTAGGCGGCCACCGGTCGGCGAGAGCGCCACTAAGTACCAGCTTTCCTAAATACGAGGACGTATAAGAAATGGCCCTATCTGCCTGCGCGTGGCATGCTTGCCTTTGGGGAGGCAGAGACGCATGCCGCGCATGAGCCCATACTCAATCATTCTCGACAACGCCACGCGCGCCAGACTGGAGGAGGTCGCGCGCACATATACACATATACGTCGCCGTATCGAGACGTCATCCGCGCCAAGATTGCCCTTTATGCCGCCGACGGCCTCAGCAACGATGAGATCGGTGGTCGCCTCGATACCCCGAGGCAGATCGTCAGCAAGTGGCGCGAGCGGTTCTTCGAGGAAGGTCTCGTCGGCCTCGAAGAGCGGCCGCGCGTCGGGCGACCTGCCCGCTTTTCCCCCCAGCGTCGTCGTCGCCGTGAAGGCCCTCGCCTGCGAGCTTCCCCATGAGACCGGACTGCCGCTGCCCCGCTTCAGCATCCCCGAGATACAGCGGGAGGCGATGGCGCGCGGCCTGGTTGCGTCTATTGCCGAAACCACTATCTGGCGGTGGCTGACCGAGGACGCCATCCGGCCCTGGACGCATCGCACCTGGATCTTCCCGCGCGACCCCGCGTTCAAGCAGAAGGCCGGCCGGGTCTTGGACCTGTACGAGGGCGTGTGGGAAGGCAAGCCGCTCAACCCCGCCGACTGCGTCCTCTCGACCGATGAGAAGACCAGCATCCAGGCACGCCGGCCCATCCACCCCACCGTGCGGCCGGCGCCAGGCAGGCCTGTGCTCGTCGAGCATGAGTACGAGCGGCTGGGCGCTTGGGCGTACTTCGCCGCCTGGGACGTGCGACGGGCGAAGGTCCATGAACGATGCGAACGCCAGACAGGCGTAGCCGCTTTCGAGCGTCTCGTCGGGCAGGTCATGCGCCAGGAGCCGTACCGCTCGGCACCCCGCGTCTTCTGGATCATGGACAACGGCTCTTCGCACCGAGGCGAGCGATGCATCGCGCGCCTGGCGAAGCGGTGGCCGACGATCATCGTCGTGCACACGCCCGTGCATGCCAGCTGGCTGAACCAAGTCGAGATCTACTTCTCTATTGTCCAGCGGAAAGCTCTGACGCCGAGCGATTTCAGCTCGATGACGGAGCTGGAAGAACGGCTGCTCGGGTTCCAAGAGCACTACGAGGCGGCCGCCCAGCCTTTCCAGTGGAAGTTCACCCGACGGGATCTGAACCGGCTCCTGGCGAAACTACGAGTCCACGCTGACCTCCATTTGGCCAGGCAGGCTGCGTGAATACGTCACCGAACTTGCGGGCCAGACTACTAATCGACCACGCCCGTAGGGCGTGGGTTTAGGAAGGCCCCCCCGAGGGGGCCGCGCGCGCCGTGAAGCCCCCTTCGGGGGCGTCGATGAAGGAAGGCCCCGCCGGGGCCGCTTGTGTTGTTCTACTTCAGGTCCAGGTCTCCCTGGCCAGACTCCAGTTTGTCCTGTTCGCGTATGTACTTCCGTATGCGCTCCTCGTCCAACCCAACTGTGCTTACACAGTATCCCGTCGCCCAGAAATGCAGTCCCGTCATCCGGCGTTCCCGCAACAGTTCACGATGAATTCTCACCGCGCTCTTGCCTTTCAGAAACCCCACCGTGTGCGCGACGCTGAACTTCGGTGGAATGCTCAGGCACATGTGGACGTGGTCCGGCATGGCCCTGCCCTCCACCAGTTCGACGCCGCGCTGGTCGC
>Ga0181530_10001362_pt1 | contig 30873 bp, 31 predicted proteins | sample PEATcosm2014_Bin_42_FD_119769 | JGI IMG/M metagenome (GOLD analysis project Ga0181530, IMG submission 119769) | Peatland microbial communities from MTU Mesocosm Facility, Houghton, MI, USA - PEATcosm2014_Bin10_60_metaG | ecosystem: Environmental > Terrestrial > Soil > Wetlands > Peat | place...
CACCCGGACCGAAGCCACCCGGACCGAAGCCACCCGGACCGAACCGGAGAAGTCCACTGTTTCCGCGAAACGGGCGCGGGGAGAGGACCCTCATGACTCAGGCGACGACCGCTAACCGCCAGCCATCCGCCGCCCCGCACGTGATCGTCATCGGTGCCGGTTTCGCCGGCCTTAACGCCGTGAAGGGCCTCGGTAAGGGCCGATTTCGCATCACGCTGATCGATCGCAACCTCTACAGCACGTTCCAGCCACTGCTGTACCAGGTGGCGACCGGGGGCCTGAACCCGGGCGACGTCTCCTACGCGACCGGCGGCTACACCCGCAAGCACGGCGCCCGGTACTGCCGCGGCCTGCTCACCGGCATCGACCCCGCGGCCCGGCGCATCACGCTCCATGACGGCCGCGAGCTGAGCTACGACTACCTGGTTCTGGCTACCGGTGTCTCAGCGTCGCACTTCGGCATCAAGGGCGCCGAACAATTCACCTACGGCCTCTACACCCGCCGCGACGCGGTGGCGCTGCGCGACCGCTTCCTGGCGGACGTCGAGAAGCTCAGCGAGGGGCAGCGGGCGGCCCAGCTCGCCATCACCATGGTCGGTGGCGGCGCCACCGGCGTCGAGCTGGCCGGGACGATAGCCGAACTGCGCGACACGGTGCTCCGCGAGACATTCCCCGACGTCGACTCGTCCCGCATCCACGTCCGGCTGGTCGAGATGCAGTCGGAGCTACTGACCCCGTTCGACCCGAAACTGCGCGCCTACACCCGTCACCAGCTCGTCAAGCGCGGGGTGGACGTGCAACTGGACACCGCGATCGCCGAGGTGAGGTCCGATCGCGTGATCCTCAAGGACGGGCGGGACCTGCACAGCGACATCACCGTGTGGACAGCCGGGGTGGCCGCTCCCCCCGAGGCCAGGCAGTGGGGGCTGCCGCAAGGGCACGCGGGCCGGATCGAGACCGGGCCCGACCTTCGCGTCACGGGGCAGGAACGGATCTTCGCCGTCGGCGACATCGGCCTGGTGACCGATCACCCAACGCCGCAGCTTTCGCAGCCGGCGATCCAGATGGGCCGGTTCGCGGCCGCGCAGATCCGGCGGCTCGAAGCCGGGCAGCCTACCGAGACGTTCCACTATCACGACAAGGGCCAGGCGGCCACGATCGGCCGCCGGTCCGCGGTTATCGAACTGGCTCATGGCCCGGACTTCACCGGGACGCTGGCCTGGCTCGGCTGGCTGGCCCTGCACCTGATCTACCTGCTCGGCGGGCGCAACCGGGTGTCCGCGATCATCAACCTGGCGTGGCGCTACCTGACCTGGGGACACGGCGGGACGGTCATCGTCGGCGACGAGCCGAGCTCGGCCACGGCTCCCGAGCCGGCCGCGTCCCGCCCCGGTGCGCAACCCGGAAGCCCGTCCCGCGCGATCGCCGCCCACCAGGGTCCCGCTGACGGCGAGGCGGAGCGCCGCGATCCGGCCGCCCGCGCGCGAGCCGGGCCCTCTTCATCATCCTGAACGACGGGGCGTAGTAGCCTTTCCGCATGGTCGCGACGGATCCTTCCGGGAGAAGATCGCGGCTACGTTCGGGTGCCCTGCTGCTCGGCGCCGCGCTCTGCGGCGCTGTCGCGCTGGCGGGCTGTTCCGGCGGCCAGGGCAGCGCCGGTACCAGCCCGGCCACGTCGCCGGGTTCCAGCGCGGCTGCCGCCAACCCGAACCTGGATCTCGGCACCCCGCTCGGCGGCAGGCCGCTGCCGGACATCCGGCTGGAGAATCAGTTCGGCCAGCCGATGTCCCTCCGCCAGTTCCGCGGCAAGGTCCTGCTGATCGGCTTCGTCGACTCCGAGTGCACCACGGTCTGCCCGCTCACCACGCTGGCCATGCTCGAGGCCAAGCAGTTGCTCGGCGCGGCCGGTGACCACGTTCAGCTGCTCGGTATCGACGCCAACCCGGACGCGATCACGGTGTCCGACGTGCTGGCGTACTCGCGCGCGCACAACATGGTGAACCGCTGGGACTTCCTCACCGGGTCGCTGCCCCAGCTCGAGGCGAGCTGGAAGGCGTTCAGCATCTACGCCAGGATCGACGCCGGCCAGGTCGACCACACTCCGGCGCTGTACGTCATCGACGCCCAGGGCCGCGAGCAGAAGGTCTACCTGACCACGATGGCCTACTCCAGCATCAGCCAGTCCGCCCAGGTCGTGGCCCAGGAGGTGGCCGGGCTGCTGCCGGGCCACCCGGTGCTGGCCCGCAGCCAGTCGCTGGCCTACATCACCGGCCAGACCCCCGCGCAGACGGTCCGGCTGAGCGCCGCCGTGCCCGCGTCCGTGCCCGCGTCCGTCCCTGCCGGAGGCCAGGTGACCCTCGGCCCGGGCCAGCCGCGCTTGGTCGTGTTCTTCGCGACCTGGCTGTCAGAGATCTTCGATCTGCGCGGTCAGCTGACCGGCCTGAACTCCTACGCCGAGGCCTCCAAGGCCAGGCACCTGCCGTCGCTCACGGCCGTGGACGAGGCGGTCACCGAGCCAACCTCAGACGCGGCGCGCACGTACATCGAGGGTCTGAAACAGCCGCTCGCCTACCAGGTCGGCCTGGATACAACCGGCCGCGTCGCGGACGGCTACGGCGTGCAGGACCAGCCGTGGTTTGTGCTCACCTCGTCGTCCGGCAGGATCGTCTGGTCCCACGACGGCTGGCTGTCCTCCTCGGCGCTCGAGGCCGCGGTCGCCAAGCACTCCTGACCGAGTGGCGGAGGTAACTGGAGAGCCTGTTGAGCCCAGCGGGCTCAGCCGGGCGCCTGATCAGGCCGGCGGGCTAAGCACAGCTGTGTGCCAGCCTGTGCCTCTCCCACGCTCGCGTACACGGGAATGAGCTGATCGGCGCCCACCAGATTGAGCACTCTGGCCACGGTGTTCTGCGGCCCGGCGAGCGCCAGCTTGCCGCCGCGGTCGCTCATCATGACGCGGATGTCGAGCAGGACCTGCACGCCCGTGGAGTCCATGAACTCCAGCGCGGACAGGTCCACGATGAGAAGCGAGACCCCCTTGGCGGCTTCCGATTCCAGCGCGCCGCGTAGCTGATCGTAGGTGTACACGTCAGACTCACCGGCGAGCGCGATCACGGTGCAAGAGTCGCCGTTCGCAACGGACACCCGAAGCTGATCCACGCCCCTCTTGTACCACTTCCCGCCCCCAGAGCGGAACAGGGCCGTCTCAGCGCGGTCCCGGAGCGCCGTCCCGGTGCTGTGGCGGCTTCTCGCCGATCGCAACCAGGGGCTGCCGGAACCGGAGCGCTAGCGTGGAGTCATGACATCTACGACCGTCGTTTCCATTGTGGTAAGCGTGGCCGTCGCCGCCTGGCTGGTGGTCCGGCAGTCGCGCGCACCTGTGGATGCAGGATGGCCAGCCCTGGCGCAAGGGCAGCTGGCTGACCGACCACCAGCCGGAGTCGCTGACCCGGTCCAGGCCGTGAGCAGGCACAATGGTGATCATGGGCGTGCAGAACGGGTACATGCCCACGTAAGCCCCGGGATGCGTTCCGTTCGCAGGAGGTCTGATGGCGCGCGTGATCTGGACCGGTGCACTGGCCTTCGGGCTGGTCAACATCCCGGTCGGCCTGTATGCGGCCACCGAGGACCGGACCGTGCACTTCAACCAGTTCCAGCAGGGCACCAGTGACCGCATCCGGTACAAGCGGGTGAACGAGCGGACCGGGGAGGAGGTCAACTACCGGGACATCGTGAAGGGCCGCGAGGTAGACGACGACACCTATGTGCTGCTTACCGACGACGAACTGGAGTCCGTGGAGCCGGGCCGGACCCGCACCATCGACATCACCGACTTCGTCGATCTGGCCGAGGTTGACCCGATCTACTTCCAGCGCACGTATTACCTGGCCCCGCGGGGGGACGGCGCCGAGCGTTCCTACGAACTGCTGCACAAGGCGATGGCCGACACCAACCGGGCCGGTATCGCGACGCTGGTGATGCGCAGCAAGGAGTATCTGGTCGCGGTCCGGCCGCAGGCGGAGATCCTGGCCCTCGAGACCATGTACTTCGCGGACGAGATCCGCGACCCGGTCGAGGCGACGGGCTACGAGCCGTCCGGCCAGCCGGCCCGCCCCCGCGAGGTCACCATCGCGCGCCAGCTCATCGAGTCGATGACCACCGACTGGGATCCGGCCCGCTATGTGGATACCTACCGCGAGCGCGTCGAGGAACTGATCGAGAGCAAGCGGACCGGAGAGACGATCGAGACGGCGGCCCCGGCGCCGCAGCCGTCGAAGGTGGTCGACCTTACCGAGACGCTCCGCCGCAGCGTGGAGGAGGCGCGCGGGCGCACCCGGGAAAGCGCCGTCCCGGGCAGTGAATCCCGGGGCAGTGAATCCCGGGGCAGTGAATCCCGGGGCAGCGGCGGCCGGGAAAGCGGTGGCCGGGAAAGCGCCGGCCGCGGCGGAGGGCGCCCCGGCACCCAGGCAGACACCGGGCCCAGGGACGAGGACCTGTCCGCGATGAATAAGAGCCAGCTGGCCGCGCTGGCCACGGAGCTGGACATTCCCGGCCGGTCGAAGCTGACCCGCGACGAACTGGAAACGGCCGTCCGCCGGGCCCGCCATCCGCGCCCCAAAGCCGTCTCCTGAGCACCTGAGGAGCCGTAGCACGTCGAAGACGTCGACGCCTAGCGGCCCGCCAGCGAGCGGTTCGGGTCCGGCGGCGACGTCGGGGGTCACCCCAGGCCGGCGACCAGATCCGGGGTCAGCTCCGACAGGTCGCGCAGGACGACCCGGGCCAGGGCCAGCGCGTCGGGGTCGGGCGGGTAGCGCGGCTGCGGGACGGCCACCACCTGCAGGCCTGCCGCCCCGGCCGAACGCAGCCCGTTACTGGAATCCTCGACCGCCGCGCCCCGCGCCGGCGAGAGGCCCAGGCGGTCCGCCACGGTCAGGTACACGTCCGGCGCGGGCTTCCCGTGCGGAACCTCCTCGGTGGACACCGCGGTCACGAACAACGACTGGATGCCCGCGGCCGTCAGCACGGTCTCGATCAGGACCGGGGGCGAGGAACTGGCCAGCCCGAGCGGCCGGCGGTCCGCCATCCGGCGCACGGCCCCGACCGCGCCCGGCATGAGCGGGAGGTGGCGCGCGTAACGGTCCGCCATCTCCCGGATGACCTCCGCCGCGACCTCGCCCGGGGCGAGCCCCGCCCCGAGGTCCGCACTGAGGTAGCGGGCCCACTCCGGGGTGCTCATCCCCATCAGCCGCCGCTGCGCGTCCGGGGCCCAGTGCCCGCCATGGGACGCCACGAAGTCCCGCCGCACCTCCTCCCACACCGGCTCGGAGTCGATGAGCACCCCGTCCAGGTCGAAGACCACAGCCTCGATCACCCGTCGACCCCTTCCTGCGGTTAACCGGCTAACCGGCGGAACGGCTAAGCTGCCCGCGCGCAAGCCGCCGCCGCGGCGCCGAACGTGGGAGAAGCCAGTGCCTGAGCTTAACTTTGCCGATATGCCCCAGAGCCCGCTCATGCAGGCCCTGGGCCTGGTGATCGACGGCTATTCCGGCGGCGAGAACGGCGGCTGCACGCGCGTCCGCGGGCACATCGACGCCGGTCCGGAGCACCATCAGCCGATGGGCATCGTGCACGGCGCGCTGTACACCGGGGCGGTCGAGACGGCGGCCAGCGTCGGGGCCTTCCTCGCCGTCACCGGCAGCGGCCAGTTCGCCGTCGGCGTGGACAACCTCACCGATTTCGTCCGCCCGGTGAAGGAAGGCCGGCTCGCGGTCGACGCGCGCGCGGCCAGCCAGGGGCGGACGCTCCAGCTGTGGGAGGTCGACATCACCGACGACCAGGGCCGGCTGGTGGCCAAGGGCCGGGTGCGCCTGGCCAACCGCCCCAATCCGGACTGACGCGCGCCGTGGTATTCGTTGAACCGGGACCGTTCGGGCAACGGAAGGTGCGGAGCGTGAAACTGCGGAAACTGGCCACGGCTCCCATTGGGGCGGCCTGATGCTGGACGGCCGCCCGCTCGTCGATGTTCACCTGCACCCGGCGCGGCGTTCCACGATCAAGGTGAGCTGGCAGGAGTGGGCCCGCGACTTCGGCGGCGCAGAAGCGGTCACCGGGCTCTACGACGCCGACGGCACCGTCAGCCCCGCCCGGTTCGACGGCTTCCTGGCCGAAGAGGGGGTCGACATCGCGCTGCTGCTGTCCGAGTACAGTCCCCGCGTCACCGGAATCCAGACCGTTGAGGACATGCTGCCGCTGGCCGCGTACAACCCGGACCGGGTCAAGGTCGTGGCCAACGTCAACCCGAACGTCCACTACCCGGCGGAGGAGGAACTGCAGCGCCAGCTCGGCCTCGGGGCCATCGCGCTCAAGGTCCACCCGGTGCACGCGCGTGCCGCCGCGAACGACCGTGCTCTGTACCCGGCCTATGAGATCTGCCAGGCGGCCGGAATCCCGGTGATCGTGCACTGTGGCACGAGCACGTTCCCGGGCGCGTCCAACACCTTCGCCGACCCGATCCTGCTCGACGACGTGCTGCGTGACTTCCGCCGCCTCAACGTCGTGCTGGCCCACGGCGGGCGTGGCTGGTGGTACGACGCGGCCGCCTTCATGGCGCTGTCGAACGACCGGGTCTGGATCGAGCTGTCCGGCCTGCCGCCGTCGCGGCTGCGCGAGTACTACGCCCGGCACAGCTGGCCGCGGCTGACCCGCCGGATGATCTTCGCGACCGACTGGCCCGGCGTGCCCGGCATCGCCCGGAACGCCCGCGCCGTGGCGGCGCTGTGCCCGGACGAGGAGACCGTCCGCCTCGTACTGGCCGGCAACGCGTGCCACGTTTACAACCTGAAGATCCCCGGCGCGTAGCCAGCCACCCGCCCGCTCGGCGCCCTAGTCCCCGGGCCGGAATACGAGGCAGTTGCTCGTCGCCTGCGCGAAGAGCTTCCCGTCGGAGTTGACCAGCCGGGCTCGCGCCAGCGCCGTCCGGGTGCCGATGTAGTCGACGGTCCCCTCGCACAGCAGCCGCCCGGTACCGGAAGTGATGGGCCGGATGAACCGGGTGTCCAGGTCCAGTGAGGTGTAGTAGGCCCCGGTCGGCAGCATCGTGTGCACAGCACACCCGCATGCCGAGTCGCAGATCGTGGCGTAGACACCGCCGTGGACGGAGCCGATCGCGTTGTAGTGGTATTCGGCCGGTGTCACCTCGAAGACGGCCCGGCCTTTCTCGAAGGCCACCGCACTGATCCCGAGCGTGGCCATAATGGGCGGCGCGGGCAGCCGGCCAGCCATGATCTCCCGGAAGAACGCGAGCCCGTCGAGCCGGCGCGCGGCCGCCGCCGCGATCGCGGGGTCATCCCACTGGTAGGCCCGCTGCCGCCCGTTCGGGCTGCTGCCGTTCCCTGTGGGCCCTGTGGGTCCTGTGGGGCCCGTGGGCTCCGCAGCCCCCGCAGGTTCGGCCGGCGCATTCACGTGACTGTTCCTCCTGAACTTGCGGCAGCGGGACGTGGACGGTGACGTACGGCCCGTCGTGCCGGGACCGGGCCGCCGGGAAGTGGTTCTTGATCAGGGCGAGCATCTCGTGGTTCTCGGCCAGCACGTCCATCATGAGCGCCGTCGCCCCGCGGGCCTGCGCCCGGGTGGCCAGGGCGCGCGTCAGGGCGGACCCCACGCCGTGCCGCTGCCACCGGTCGGCGACCACGACGCCGATTTCCGTGACCGGGGTCCCGGCGAGATCGTGCTCATCGGAGGTCCACCCGGGCCGTCTTACGGCCCGCGCGATGCCCCCGTCCAGCTGAGTTCCGGTCACGAACTCAGCAGGGCCGGGATTGCTGAGTCTGTCAACTGGACTTAGCATACGGGGATGAGTAATTCGTGGGCCCTCGACTACGACCCGTCCAATTGCCCGGTCGGTGCCGCGGTCGCCATCATCGGTGAGAAGTGGACGTTCCTCGTCCTGCGCGAGGCCTTCAACGGCGTGCGCCGGTTCGCCGACATGCAGCGGCGGACCCAGGCGCCCCGGCAGGTCCTCAGCGACCGGCTAACCCGGCTGGTGCACGAGGGACTGCTGTACCGGGCCCTCTACCAGGAGGAGGGCCAGCGGAGCCGGCACGAGTACCGGCTGACCGACAAGGGCCGCGACCTCTACCTGGTCATGGTGGCGCTGCTGGAGTGGGGCGACCGGTACGCGGGCGGACCGGAGGGGCCGCCGGTCGTGCTCACCCATCGCGACTGCGGCGAGCCTGTCCACCTCCAGCTCGCCTGCTCCGCTGGCCACATCCTGGGCGCGCCGCGCGAGGTCACCCCGCTCCCCGGCCCCGGCGCCCGCCGCATCGCCTAACCACCTCAGGCTGGCTGTCGGTCAGGTCTTGCCAGGCGAGCTGCAGGTCATGGAAGACGCCTTTGACGTTGACCTGGAAGCTCAGGTCGAAATCGGCCACGCCCTCGCCTCAGCGGCCAGCCGGTGCAGTATCTCCTCGAATCCCTGCTGGTGGCCGGGCAGGACCGCACGGGACAACACCAGCGTCGCCGCGAGGCGCTGCAGCGCCTGGTCGCGTCCGTCACGCGGTTCCTCGACCCCGCCGCTGCCCTGGCCGCAGCGGCGGAAGGACTGGAGTTCACCGAGTCCCGCCCGCTCGGCGGCACCTGGGCACTGGACGGGCTGTGGTCACGGCTCGGCATCGCCGCTACCTGCGCAAGGGCGGCGGGAGCTACATCATCGGGGAGAAAATCCGCTCCGGATCCGCCGAGGCCGCCGCCGCGCTGTCCCGGCAGGGACGGTATAAGGACGTCGCCGGGAACCTCGAGGTCAAGGAAGTCCGGATCGCCGAGGACGAGCGGTTCGTCATCTGCTTCAACCCCGGGGCCGCAGAGCGCGATGCCGCCGTCCGCACCCGCATGATCGCCCAGCTCGAAGAGGCGATCAGGGACTCTGACCAGTTCACCAGGGACAAGCGCGCCGAGCTGCGCGGCGTGATTTCCACGAAGCCCGGGCTGAACAGGTACCTGCGGGTCACGCCCGGCGGGCTGCTGCGCACCGACGCCGCGAAGGCCAAAGCCGAGGAGAACCTCGACGGCAAGTACCTGCCATGCCGACCGCGGTCATTGGCGAGAGGATCGCCCGGTCGCTGATCGGGCGGCAGACGGCAACATAGCCCCCTGTTCTGCGCGACGTTCGTGATCATGCTCCACAAGCCACAGCTCGCGCCTAACGGGTACGGGCGCTGCCATGCGGAACGTCCCGCTACCGTGTGTAACGCATCTGTCAGCCAGCGTTAAAATGGACCACAAACTCTAGAATCGAATTGCTAGTTACTTGCTTCCGATGTAGGTTAGGAAGTAGACACCAGGGATCAGCCGCCGCCCGGCGGCCAGCGCCCTGGGTCACCCAAGGGAGCCAAGGCCATGTTCCTCATCGTTCTGGTCATCGTCTTCGTCATCTTCGCGGTGCTCATGCTGCGCCGTCGTCGCCGCTAGCCGCCAGAACGCGCTCGCCCGCCGCGCACTGGGACACAGGTGCTGCCTGCTCGAAAATGGGATTCGGCCGGTGACTTGCGGGTTCTCGGGGGTCAGGCGGTGTGCGTGTATTCGTTGATCAGGCCGTTGAGAACGGACCTTCGATCGAGCCGTCCGGTGGTAGAGGTCGGTCACGGTAACGCGCGGAGCATCACCATCGTCGTCGGGGACGTGCTGCGCGATGCCCTGGTGCGGCCTGGCCGTGTCGTAGTGCGCCTGATATTCGGCCAGGACGGCCCGCAGATGCGCCGCGCCCAGGATCAGCATCCGGTCGAGTGCCTCTCGGCGCAGGGTGCCGACTAGGCGTTCGCAAATCGCGTCATGCGGGGAACCTGGACTGCGGCTCGCAGGATCCGGATGCCGGAAGCCGCGAAGACGGCGTCGAGATGTCGGTGACTGCACTCATATCAATCGGTTCTGAGCGTACTGCGTCGTCCATCACAGCCAACTCAACGAGCATGACCTTGCTCTGCTCCGGAGCGAGCGGGACACTCGAGCTGTATGCCAGGGACCCGCTCGCGGCGGGATGGAGCCGGGCGACGCCGCTGTCACGGCAAGCCCGTGGCTATGGCCAGGAGGGGACCTCAATGAGCCAGCAACCTGCGCCAGGCGCCTCGGTGCCGCCAGAAGTGATCTATATCATCCGCCACGGCGAAAAGCCCGCTGATCCGCCGCCCGCAGACCCGGGACAGACTCCGCCGCCGCCCGCCCCGCCCTCCGGTGTCGATTACGAGGGCGACCAGGACGCGCATTCGCTGCTGCCGCGGGGATGGCAGCGCTCGGGTGCGCTCGCCGTCTTGTTCGACCCGGCCCTTGGCGCGCTTCAGGCGGGGCTTCAGGTCCCTACAGCTTTGCTGTCGCCGTCCTACGGCGACCCGGGCAAGACAACCGCGCACCGGACATACCAGACGATCCAGGGTCTCAGCGGCCGCCTCGGTTTTCAGATAGTGTCCGACTTCGCCGAAGGCCAGGAACCCCAGCTGGCCGCGAGCGTCGTGAGCACCTGCTCCGGCGTCGTGCTGATCTGCTGGGAGCACCAGCACATCCCGGCGCTCGCCTCGTCGCTGCCGGCCATCCCCGGAACCGTCATACCCCAGCAGTGGCCGGGTGACCGCTTCGATGTCATCTGGACCTTCACGCTGGTCCCGGGATCCACCCCGGCCCAGTACGTCTTTGGCCAGATCCCCCAGCAGCTGCTGTCCGGAGACACAGCCACCACCATCTCGCCCTAGCCGCCAGCCGCCAGCCGCCAGCCGCCAGCCGCCAGCCGCCTGCCTGGGCTGTCCTGACGTGCTCCCCATGGCGGCTCGCATGATCGAAGTGCGCGGGATCGCAGTGGTGATCGCGCCGGGGGCCTTCGGAGAGCGGTAATTGAGTATGCAAGAATTCTCAGATCAGCCCGAAGCATAGCGATAGTGGCGCGTGCGCTCGACGGCTGCCGTCGGCCTGGGGCCGCGCGGTACCGCCGGAACCGCGGGCGCCGGAAATGGGCGGGGACATATGGCCGGGAATCGGCTGCCGTCGATTAACTCCATCGTCCAGCTCATGCTCGAGAATCGCTCGTTCGACCACATGCTGGGATTCCTGTATGCCGGCACGGGCAATGTCTCGCCGACGGGCCAAGCGTTCGAGGGCCTGACCGGCAGCGAGTCTAATACCGACGCCAGCGGCAATGCGGTGACGGTTTACCAGATCGATCACACGGCGGCGGGCGCCTACTTCATGCCGGGCGCTGATCCCGGTGAGGGGTACGCGAATACCAATGAACAGCTCTTCGGCAGCGGCAAGCCGCCGAGCCCGCCGGCCGCGACCAGCACCGGCTTCGTCACGAACTTCGCCGACGCCATCGCCTACGACCAGCGCTCCGGCCGCAGCGTGCAGGTCGGCACCACCGCCTCGGCCATCATGGGGATGTTCCCGCCCGCGGCGCTGCCGGTACTGTCCGGTCTGGCCGCGGGCTTCGCCGTCTGCGACTACTGGCACAGCTCAGTGCCCACCGAGACCTTCCCGAACAGGGCCTTCGCCTGCGCCGCGACGAGCCAGGGGCACATGAACGACGCCACGGCGTCCTTCACCGTGCCGAGCATCTTCGGGCTGATGACCGCGCACAGCCTGAGCTGGAAGATCTACGGTTACGACCAGGAGCCGCTGACCCGCAAGGACTTCCCTGACACCCTGAGCGCCCCGGATTCCTGCTTCGGGCTGTTCGCCGATTTCCAGTCCGACGCCGCGGCCGGGACGCTGCCCCAGTACTCCTTCCTCGAGCCGAGCTGGGGATCGACGGGTAACAGCCAGCACCCCAACTACGACGTCTCGCTCGGCGAGAAGCTCATCCAGGACGTCTACAACGCCGTCCGCAACGGCCCGGGCTGGAACCAGACGCTGCTGTTCATCACCTATGACGAGCACGGCGGCCTATATGACCACGTGCCGCCGCCGTCGGGGGCCACCCCGCCGGACGCCACGCCCGGCGAGTTCGGGTTCGACTTCACCCGGTTCGGGGTGCGAGTCCCGGCGGTGCTGGTCTCGCCGCTGATCCCGGCCGGCACGGTGTTCCGGGTACCCGCCGGATCGGCACCACTGGATCACACCTCCGTACTGAAAACCATCCAGACCCGCTGGGGGCTGCCCGCGCTGACCGCCAGGGACGCCGCCGCGCCTGACGTCGGAGATGTGCTCAGCCTGGCTGCCCCCAGGACCGATGACCCGCTAGCCGGGGTGGCCGCGCCGAGCTCGACCGGCGCCAACCCGGCCGCGGCCGAGGTGTCGCACCTCCAGCTGATGAACGCTCAGCTGACATCGCAGCTGCAGGTTCCGCTGAACGAGCTGCACTCCGCGCCGCTGCTAGAAACCCAGCAGACGCCGTCGGACTACGACCACTACATCGCAGCGCGCACGGCTACCTGGAAGGCTGCCAGGACACGCGGCGACGCTCCGCCCGGCTGACCGTCAGCCGGCCGGGCCCGATCGGCCGATCTCGCGTGTCGGGTACGGATGAGCGCCAACCACCCGGACCGCCGCATACGCGTGCGTGACGGTAGCTGGCTCCGGGTCGTCGCTAGGGTGCAGATTGCCCGGTTCTGAGTATGGGGTTGGGCGGCCGCGTCGGGCAGGGATCAGCCGGGTGGTAGTCGGCTTGGTGGCGGCATAGGCATTCTGGCCAGATGGGCCTCCACATCGAAGTGAGGTCACCCGCCGGGTGCTTGTCCCGTGGCTCCCTCGCGGAGCGGCGGGAGGCCGAACTTGGCCGCCAGGTCAGGGCCGCCGCCGAACAGGGTGACGCGGGCGATGCCTGCCGGCGTGACGGTGAGGACGCCCAGCCCCGTAAGCGCTGTCGCGGTAGTGGTCGATCGCGGCGGGCTGGCCGTTGGCCAGGGTGGGTGCCATCGGCCAGTCTCCCGTGGATCCGATCACGTGCGCGAGGTACCGCAGGCAGGTCGCGCGGCCGGAGAACCATGTGGAGTGCCGACCATCTGGATTGCGGCGTCGGCGCGCAGCGCCTTGAAGCCTGCGCGGACCTCTTCTGAGAACGCGGTCAGCGCAGCCACCACGTCCCCGGGAGCCTCCTCAAGACAGTAATGGCCGCAGCCGGGAATGACCAGGCTCTGCACGTCGTCTGCGGCGAGCTGCATCGTGTTCGCGGCTCTCTCGCCGATGCCGTCCGCTCCGCCGATCCCCAGGACGGCCCGGCCCTCGGGCCCAGGGCGGGAGCTCGGCCGCCGGGAAGAAGCGGAATTCTAAAGGGTCCGGAGCCATCCAGCGGCAGGCCCTGGGCGGACGCGGGGCTGGCTGCCCCTCGTGTCCCCACCAGGGGCAGCCGCCACAGTGAGGGACTTTTCACCGCCAGGGTTATCCACATGTCCACAGCCCCGCTTGTCCACATGTGCACAGGGGACTTACCAGCGTATTTACCTAAATCATCCACATATCTATACACAGGGCGTTACCCTTGGCAGGCCAAAGGGCTACAGGTGAGCATGAGTCAAGGGAGAAAGCCGTGACACCGCGTTACACCTTCCCCCCAGGTGGGCGGGAGATGACCTTCACGCGCATCGCCTGCTAGCCAAGGCGGTCTCGGCCAGGTGTTGGCAGCACCCGGCCGGGACCTTGTGTCGGACTAACCTTAGGAGCAACCCCGACATGTTCAGTATGGCAGTTACCGCACTGGCGAAGTCGCTGATCGTGGCGACGATTTCCCTGCATCCCGCGGCGGCGCCCCCGGCCCCGGCGCACTACACCGCCCGGCCGGGCGACACCTTGTCCGGCATCGCCCGGCACGAGTACGGCAGCGCGGCCGACTGGCCCGCCCTGTGGTGGATCAACCGGCACGCGGTGCCCAGCCCCGACGTCATCGCGGCCGGCCAGCGGCTAGCGCTGAGCAGCTGGCACCCGCGCCAGGCATGGCTGGACCGGGCCGCCCGGGCCGCCATCGCGGTACCGGCGCCGGCCCGGCCGGCCAGCGCGCCCACCGCGGCGGTGGCCGCAACCAGGGGGCCAGCGCCAGCGCCGCCCGCGGGGACCTCCAGGGTGGCGCCGGGCAGCTTCCAGGCGTGCGTGATTGCCCGCGAGTCAGGCGGAAACGCCCGGGCCGTCAACCCGGCCTCCGGCGCCGGCGGCCTGTACCAGTTCCTGCCCGGCACCTGGCAGAGCCTGGGGTACTCTGGGCTGCCGCAGGACGCGCCCGTCAGCGTGCAGAACGCGGCATTCCAGCAGGCATACGCCCAGTCGGGCACCGGCCCATGGGCACCCTCCGACGGGTGCTGACCGCAGCAGCGCGGAACGGCGCTCACGGCCGCCGGGACCGGGACGTCGGCGTCGTTGTAAAGGCTGAGCTTATTTTCCCAGTACAGGCGAGCCGCAGAGATCGCCGTATTCGTCAGCCATTAGAGCGTGATGTTGTCGAGGACGTCGTCTCGTGTGAGGGCGCCCGCGGCTACGGAGACGGTCTGCGGGGGCGGTTCGGCGTAGGCCCGGCCGGGTCAGCCCGGCAGGCGGCTGGTCAGCCGGCCGGCTACGAGGCCGGTCCTGCCCCCGGACCTGGCTGCCGCCTTGGCCGTCCTGGCTGCCGCATTGGCCGTCTTGGCCTGGGCCTTCGCGCTCCTGGTGGCCAGGGCGGCGTCGTGCCGCACGGACTTGACCGCGTGCCGCCCGCGCCAGGCCGCAGACGGGTTCCCGGCGGTGTCACCCGCTGCGATCAGCAGGCCGGAGCCATCCAGCGGCAGGCCCTGGCCTGCATTGATCGCCCGGGGGTAGTGCCAGGGCTAAAGTTTTGGGACAAACTGGTTCGATGAATATTGAGGTGACGCGCATCCTCGGGGATGGCAGCATCCGCCGCGCGCGGATCGAGCCCGAGGAGCGACCCGACGCCGCCCGCTGGCGCGAACTGGTCAGCCGGGCCAATCTGAATCTTCCCCCGCCCTACCGGCCCGATCCGGGAAGGCCGGTCTACCAGGTCAGTGACGGGGAGCACTCGATTCAGGTCGCGGAACGGGGCCTGGTGGGCCCACTGCGGGACCTGGTCGCGGCCGTGCTCGCCGAGGGCGCTCAGGCGGACTGAACCGGCCACTTGCGAAGCCGGTGACATCGGGACCCGCCGTATCGGGGACCGGCGATATCGGGACCGGGGGATGTGGGGGATTGCGCCGGGGAAACGGTGCCATTCCTGGCGGCCTGAATGTGCGCGTTCGGGGATGGGTGTGTTTTCTCGTACCGGCCGCCATCTTGGCGTGCCCTTAAAGGAACAGTTTAGGTGCATTTTCCCGAACATATCGCGTGTCGCCGGGACACTAGCGGGGACTCCGGGTGCCCCTGCGCTTACCGAGCCGAATCCCGCCGAAGACCAGGTTCGCCAGGAACAGCACGATCCCGATGATCAGCAGCCAGAACAGGCCCTTGAGCACGACACCCAGGATGCCCAGGGCGATCGCGACGATGATGATAAACAGAAACAGCGCCATGTCTGCATCCTTCCCCGCTGCGCCCTGCCATCACGTTTACCGTCGGGCCAGCAGGCGCTCCGTCTCGCCCGCATCATAGGGCAGCTCATAGTGCCTGAAGATGGCAGGCTCGTCGGGAGCCATCAGCTCCCCGTCGGTGTCGATCGACGGCGCGTCCCGGACCAGCTTCTTGGGGAAGGCCACCTTGAGGTGACCGGGGCCGACCTTTGCGCCGGCCGTGGGGACGAAGACCAGACGCGACCGTGACAGCATCCCGATCTTCACGGTCGCGAAAATGTACTCGTCCGTCCGGGTATCGACGTAGAGGGCCTCGAGTTCGCCGATCTTTGACCCTGAGTCATCGACGACGTGGTGGCCACGCCACTCCCGAATATCATCGGCCTCAAACACCGGTGGGCGCCTCCGTCCGGTCCGCGATCATGTGGCGGCGCTAGCCGGGGAGGCTAGCTCACGTGACATTATGCACGGTGGCGACCGCCACCTACTCCAGGTCTCCGACCTCGATCCCGCCGCGGCGGCCTCCCAGCACCCCGCCTGATCGGGATCCCCTTGACGCGCGCCTGCCACGGCGGGGCAGGGCGACCGAGATATATGTCTTTCCCGGCTGCCTGGAATCCACCCGGCTGGTGAAGCCGCCCATTTTCCGCCACTCACTCATTAGCGGACAAACACGACTAATGTGCGCTATCGGCATAGGTTATGAAAATATCAGTCATAAATAGCTCAGCGCAATGCGGTGTGCTCGGCGGCAAAGAGCAGTTAATTGGGAAAGGTGCCATAAGGGTATCGGGTGTGATATACAACTTTAGGACCGGCGCTGGCCACGTTATGCAGGAAGAGGACGTTATGGTGGCGAAGCTGATTTTTTTACGCTCCGGTAACTTCGCGTTAACGGAAGAATCCGCCCCGGTCGAGGCTGCTTCCCCGGCAGGCCGGGAGGCGCCAGGCGCGGAAGTGGTCCGCTTGCCGCATTACCCGCGGCACGCCAGGACGGCCGAGCTGGAGCCGCCCGCCGCGACGTTTCTCCCGATCCGCTCGGCCGAGCGCCGGCGCTGGTCGGCGGAACTCGCGGACCCGGGCGCGGCCGGGCTCGTAGTGCACGGCGTCGGTGGGATCGGCAAGTCGGCGCTCGCCGCCCAGATCGCCGAGCGGGTGGGCCGGCTCGAACCAGATTGCGTGACCACGATCCTCAGTGGTGAGGTGAGCGTTGACGCCTTTCTCGCCGGCCTCGCGGCCGCCCTGCGCCGGTACCCCAAGGCGGCCGCCCGGGGCGGCAGCACGGCGGAGGCGGTGGCGGCGGCGGGCCGGACCGAACTGCCCTGGGCTCAGCGCTTCGCCCTGCTCCGCCGGCACGTCCTCGATCAGGTACCTGTACTCCTCGTGCTCGACAACTTCGACGACAACCTGTCGCTGGAAGCCGGCACGTGCACCATCCGTGACCTGTCGCTCATCGAGCTCCTGACTAGCTGGGCCGACGCACCGCACCGGGGCCGGATCCTGATCACCTGCCGTCACCGGTTCGCCGTACCCGAGACGGCCGCGTCCCGGCTGGGGTTCCGTCACCTCGGGCCGCTGTCCCGCTCCGGCGCGATCGAGCTGGCGATGTCCCTGGCCGCCCTGGGGCTGCTCGGCGAAGCGGAACTGGACCGCGCCTGGCGGCTGCTGGGCGGTCATCCCCGGGCCATGGAGTACCTGGACGCGCTGCTCCTGACCGGTGACGTCCGCTTCCCGGCGCTGGCCGAGCGCCTCGCCGGGGCGATCGAGGAGCACGCGGACCACCCAGCGGCCCGGCACGGGCTCGCCGCGCCGACCGAATTGCCATTGCCGACCGCGGAGACCGCCGCCCTGGCCGTCGCCGACCTGCTGCTCGGCGACCTGTTCGATCAGCTCAGCGCTGAGGCGCAGGGCCTGCTGATCCGCGCCTCCGTCTACCGCGCGCCCATCGGCCGCGACGTCCTGCTGCTCCCCGTCGGTCGGTACAGCCCGGCCGAGCTGGCCGGCCTGCTCGACGAATGCCGGGTCACCGGCCTGCTGGCGGCCGACCCCGCGGACGACCCGCCCTCGGTGTTCGTGCACCGGTGGACCGCTGTGGAGCTGCACCGCCGGCTGGCCGAACGGCAGCGGGGCGGCGAGGTCATCGAGGCTCACCGGGACGCCGCCGGGTACTGGCGGTGGCGCCTCACCGCCTGGCCGCATGACCACCGCGCCGAGCGCGAGGCCAGCTACCACCTGCTCCAGGTGAGCGATCTGACCCGGCAGGCTCCGGCCGATGGCGGGCACCGGTCGCGGCCGCGGCGGCGGCTGCGCCCGTCCGTGCTGGCGGCCATCGCCGTGGCCGTGGCCGCCTTCCTGGCCGCCGTGGCCGTGGCCGCCTTCCTGGCCGCCGAGGCCAGCGGTGCCCTGTCAGGCGGGGGTCAGCTGTCCCGCCTGCAGGCCGCCGCCGCCGGCGGGACAGCGGCCAGCTCGGCCGACGCGATCCGCCATCAGGCGGCGGCCTGGGTGGCCAGCCAGGTCAGCGGCGGCGCGATCGTGGCCTGCGATCCGGCCATGTGCTCCGCGCTGCTGGCCCAGGGCGTCACCGCCGGGAACCTGCTGGTGCTCCGGTCCGCGGCGACCGATCCGCTCGGCTCGGACGTGGTGATGGCGACGGCCGCGGTGCGCAGCCAGTTCGGCGGGCGCCTGGCCAGCGTGTACGCGCCGGAGGTAATCGCCAGCTTCGGCTCCGGTGAGCTGCGGATCGACGTCCGCGCGGTCGCGCCGGACGGAGCGGCCGCGTTCCAGCACGCCCTGGCCGCTGACCTGGCCGCCCGCCGGGCCGCCGGGAGCCAGTTGCTGGGCAACTCCCGGATCGGGACCTTTCCCGGTGCCCGGGCCGCGCTGCTGGCCGGCCAGGTCGATTCCCGCCTGCTGATCACCCTGGCCGCCCTGGCCGTGTCCGGCCCGCTGCAGATCGAATCGTTCGGCGGCTCGGGGCCCAGGGCCGACCCGGATGCCCCGCTGCGGACGGCCGAGCTGGCGGCGCCCGGTGCTGCGGCGGCGTCCGCCGCGAGCCTGCGGAACATGCTCGCCTTCCTGGGAGCACAACGCCCACCGTATCTGCCCGCGGGTGCGGGCATCGTCCGGGACGCGCGCGGCTTGCCCGTGCTCAGCGTCGAGTTCGCCGCGCCCAGCCCGGTCGGCCTGCTCCAGGCGCAGGCGACTCCGTTAGTCCAGGTCGCCGCGCCCAGCCCGGTCGGCTCCCCGGCGTCGGCGCAGCCGGTGGCATCGACGCGGGATCTAGCGCCACCTCACCGCTGCGGTGTCCGCTGGCCGGCCAGCAGGGCCCGCGCCCGGGTGATGCGGGCGTCGAGATCCGCCAGGAAGCGGTCCAGCGCGGCCCGTTTGGCCTCGACCGTGGCGCGGAGGTCTTCCTGCAGGGTGAGGCACTCACGGGTCAGCTGCCGGCGCTCTTCGGCAGTGGTCCGCTCGTCTTGATAGGTCTGCCGGATCTGCGCGACCCGGTCCTCGTTGCGCAGCACCAGCGCCACCTCGTCCAGGTTGAGGCCGAGCAGCGTCTTCAGCTCCATGATCCGTTCCACCCGGGCAACGTCGCTCTCCGAGTAGCGCCGCAGGCCGCCGGGCGTGGTACTGGCCGGGACGATCAGGCCTATTTGCTGGTAGTAGCGCAGCGCCCGTTCGGATACGCCGAGGCGCTGGGCCGCCGCGCCAATCCCGAGCAGCCGCCCGCTCCCGCCGCCGGCCGCATGCTCCGCGCCCGCCGGGCGACCGGCCACATGCTCCGTGCCGGCTGAGTGCTCCGCGTCCGCCGAGCCACCGGGCGCGTGCTCCGCGTCCGCCGAGCCGCCCGCTCGCCCGCTGGTCTCCTGGGCCGAAGGGGCCCGGGTCATCGCCTTCACCGGCTCACGCCTCTTCCCGCGGTGCGCCGGATTCCTCATCCGCACCGGTAATCGCCGGCGGCGGCGTTCCGTTCGCCCCCTGCCCGTTGGCGGCGTGCCCCTCGTCGCCGGGCCGCTTGCCGTTGGCGGGGCGCATCCCGTTCGTGGATCGCCCGCCATCCCCGGCCGCGTGCCGGTTCGGGTCCGGGTGCCCGTTGCCGGTGACCGCCCCATGGCCGATGGTGTCGGCGGCGTCCTGGCCATCGGTCGCGAGGGGCTCCAGGCCCACCAGGCCGCCCGCCTCGGCCGCCCCCTCGGCCAGTTCTTCGGCCACCGGCTCCGCCCGGTGCATGTAACGCCGGCCACGGAGGGCGGAGGCGACGATGGCGATCGCGGTCGCGATGGCGGCGAAGGTGAAGGCCAGGTGCAGGCCGTCGGCGAAGGGCTGCTCGATCAGCTGGGGGAAGAACGACCGGCCGGTGATGTAGGCGGCCTGGCCGGGTGGCAGGTGCTGCAGCGCCCCGGTCGGCCCGAGCAGCTCCTTGATCGGGTTGTACCCGAGGAACGCCGAGAACAGGCTGCCGATCGGCGGCTCGCTGGCGACCGTGTGCGCGGCGGCGGGGCTGACGCCCGCCGCGACCAGCCCGCTGTACAGGTGCTTGGGCAGGTGGGAGGCCAGGCCGAGGGTGACGATGGTGAAGAACAGCCCCATGGACAGCACGGTGGCCGAGTTCTGGAAGGTGTTCAGCATGCCCGCGCCCGCGCCGCGCTGATCCGGCGGCAGGCTGTTCATGACGGAGGCCTGGTTGGGGGAGAAGAACAGCCCCATCCCGACCGCGAACAGGAAGATGAGCAGGGCGAACCAGATGTAGCGGAAGTTGATCGGCAGCAGTTCCAGCAGCAGGAAGGCCGCGCCGGAGACGATCAGCCCGGCCGTGGCCAGCAGCCGCGCGCCATAGCGGTCGGACATCCAGCCCGCCAGCGGGCCTACGACCAGGAACCCGACGGTCAGCGGCACCATGGCGAGACCAGCCCACAGCGGGGTCTGGCTGAAGCTGTAGCCGTGCTGCGGCAGCCAGATGCCCTGCAGCCAGATGATCAGCATGAACTGCAGGCCGCCCCGGCCGAGCGCGCCCAGCAGGCCGGCGATGTTGCCGGCCGTGAAGGCCCGGATCCGGAACAGCCCCAGCCGGAACATCGGCTGCGGCACCTTGGTCTCCACCCAGGCGAACAGGCCCAGGATGGCGATCCCGCCGAAGACCGCAGTCAGCACAAAGGGGCTGGTCCACCCGGTAGGGTGGCCGCCGTAGGGCAGCAGCGAGTACACGATCCCGGTCAGCAGAGCGACCAGCCCGATCGCGAACAGGGCGTTGCCCAGCCAGTCGATCTTGGCCGGGATGCGGATGCCGTTGTCACGCAGCATGAGGTAGGCCCAGACCGTGCCGAACAGCCCGAACGGGACGGACACCAGGAACACCAGCCGCCACTCGATGGGCGCGAGCACGCCGCCCAGTATCAGGCCGAGGAACGAGCCGGTGATGGCGGCGATGCCGTTGATCCCCATCGCCTTGCCCCGCTCGTCCTGCGGGAAGGCGTCGGTCAGGATCGCCGTCGAGTTGGCGAACAGGAACGCGCCGCCGACGCCCTGGAAGATCCGCATGATGATGATCCACAGGGCGCCAGCCGGGCCGGTCAGCCACGTTATGGACAGCATGATCGAGAAGAACGTGAAGACCGCGAAGCCGAGGTTGTACATCTTGACCCGGCCGTAGATGTCACCTACCCGGCCCAGGCTGACCACCAGCACCGCGGTGACCAGCACGAAGCCCATGAACACCCAGAGGAAGTAGCCCGTATTCGACGGCACCAGCGGGTTGAGGCCGATCCCCCGGAACAGCGCCGGCAGGGAGATCAGCAGGATCGACTGATTGATCGTCACCATCAGGATCCCGAGCGTGGTGTTCGACAGAGCGATCCACTTGTAGTGGACACCCCGCCCGCCCGGTGCCGCAGGTACAGCCGGCGGATTTGCCGCCACAGACATGGAACTCCCCAGATTCACCGATGATGCGCAGTCCGCAGCTGCATCGTAACGGAACTTGACGTCAACGTCAGATCCGGGCCGGCGGCGCCGGGCGGCCAGAGCGGAAGCGCTCTCCGGCGGCGAGGCCGGAACACCGCCTTGCTGCGGAGCCGGAATAAAGGCGTTGTGCGCCGGTTTACGATCAACAGTGGGGTAGCGAAGGCCGGTCCAGACCCAGCCAGTACTGACGCCTCAGGAGATGTCACGCAGGGTGATACAGACGTGGCGGGCCAGCGCCGTTCCCGGCGAGGCCCGGCGCGATGCTGAGAGGCCGCGGCGCCGGCGGGAGGCCGCGGGTAACCTCCCGCGGCCGCGGCGGGGGCTTTGCCCGGCGCCCGGGACTGATCGTGGTGGCCGTCGCCGTGCCGATGGCAGAGGCCGCCGCGGTGAACGCCGTCACGCCGTCGGCGCGCGTGCTGGCTCCTCAGGTTACCGCCCTGGCCCCGCTCGCGGTGTTTCACGACCTGAGGTGGCTGTTCGGCTTCGGCGGGACCTGGCCGCGCTTCGTCCTGGGACTGGCCGGTGTGGTGGTGGCCCGCAGCGTTCTCGACGCGGCCCTGGCCTGGCTGGCCTGGCCCCGGGGACAGGCCCGCCCGCGGCCCGCGGTCCTGCTCGGCTCCGGCGCCATCCTCACCCTCTGTGCGGGACTGCTGATGTCCCCGCTGGTCACGCTGACGTTCGGGGTGGCCCTGCTGCCGTTCTCCTGGCCGTTCCTCGGGGCGCTGCCGGCGCTGATCCTGTTCGCTTTGCTGCTGAGCCACGGGGCCACCGCGAGCGGGTGGTGGCGGACCCTCCCGCCGCTCCGTTCGGCTGAGTGGCTCGTCGCCGATTTCCTGGCGCTTTCGCTGGCCGCGGTGGTGATCGGCCGGCTGCCGGCCGGGTGGGCGGTGCCGGTGACCGGGCTGGCCGGGATCGTCAACGCGCGGGCCTGGTACGGCGTCGCCTCGTCGCTCGCGGTGCCCGGCGCGGCGGGCCGCTTGTGGCGGCCGACAGGACGGATCCCGATCGCGCCCGTTGCCGCCGTGCTGTCCGTCGCGCTCGTCATCGGCGTGGTCCGGGCCGGTTTCGCGCTCGCGGCGGCCCCCCAGCAGCAGGTGATCCGGGTGGCCGCGGGAGCCCAGGCCGCCCCAGCGTCGCCGCCCGCCCCGGCGCCAGCCCGGACGCCGCAGACCGGGCACGGCCCAGCCGTGCTGGAGATCAAGGGGTTCGGGTCCTCCTGCTGCGCCGAGTCGTCCCTCGGCGCCGTCGCCGGGAATGCGGTCGCCGAGCAGTTCTCGTACCGGGGGCTGGACGCTCAGGGGCGGCCGTTGCCGCAGGGCCCAGCCGCCAGCGACCTGCCGCTGTCCGTTCTGGGCGACCGCATCGCCGCTCAGGTGGAGAAACTGCACCAGCAGACCGGCCGGCCGGTCGACCTCGTGGGGGAGAGCGAGGGCACGCTCGGTATCTATGCGATGCTGGCCCGGCACCCAGGCGTGCCGGTCGGGTCCATCGTGCTGCTCAGCCCGATCGTCGCGCCCGGCCAGGTCAGCTACCCCGTGGACAGCCAGGGCGGCCGCGGGGACGTGCCCGGCTACGCGCTGCAGGCCGTCGTCTGGTTCATCGGCGGCCTGTCGCCGTTCGGCACGTCCGGAGCCGAAGCGCTGATCAACTCGGTGGACCGCGATGGCGCTCAGTACGCGCAGGAGGCGGCCCGGGAGACCCGCCAGCATCCGCTGCACTGGATGGCCGTCGTCCCGCTCGCGGACAGCCTCACCCTGCCCGCCTGCCAGTTGCCCCCGCACACGCTCGTGGTCCCCGCTCTGCACGGCGGACTGCTCGGCAACCCGGGCGTTCAGCAGGCGGTGCGCAGCTTCCTCAGCGGCGGCGACGTCCACGGCCAGCCGCCCATGCAGGACGCGGCCGAGATCGTCGCCCAGGCGGCCGCGGCGTGGCGGATGCCGGAACTCGTCACTTCGTCACCGCCCTGCCCCGCCGCCCTGCCCTGAAGCCACCTGGGCGGCTAGTGCGCGTGGATCACCGCCAGCGGGCACGTGGCGTGCCAGAGCAGCGCCTGGGTCACCGAACCGAGCGGCATATCCTTCACGCCCCCGCGGCCGCGGCAGCCCACCACGAGCAGCTGTGCGTCCTGGGCCGCGGTCAGCAGGGCGGTCCGCGGCGACTCGATCGTGATCTGGCGGTTAACGTCCACGCCGGGGTGGGCCTTCTCGCACAGGATGATCGACCGCTCGACGTCTTCCTCGATGCTGTGGGCCATGCCCACGCTGCCCGCCGTATCCGACAGTGCGCAGACCACCATCAGTGGAACGCCCCGCAGCGCGGCCTCCGCCCCGCCGAACGCCAGTGCGCCCTCGGTTGCCGCCGATCCGTCCGCCCCGACCACGATGGGACCCGGCAGGTATTCACCGACCGGGCGCCAGTGCCCGCGGACCACCACGACCGGCCTGGCCGCGTACGCGGCCACCTGGAGGCTGACCGAGCCGAGCATTAGCCCGGACAGGCCACCCAGGCCGCGGGAGCCCACGACCACCATGTCGGCGGCGTCGCTGTGCTCGCACAGCATGCGGGCCGCGGGTCCTTCCACCAGCAACTGGCGAACGTCCGGCGCGAAGACGCTCCGCATCCCGGTCGCGAGAATGCGTTCCGCGCTTTCGCGGGCCAGGTCTTCCGGCTCTCCGGCCAGCGGCGGGCCTGCCGATCCCGGTGCCCAGGTGTAGCACAGGGTAAGGGCCACGCCGCGCGCCCGGGCCTCACGTGCGGCCCAGCTCAGAGCCTGATGGCTGCTCGATGACCCGTCGTATCCGATGAGGATCCCGTGATCGCTGCTAGCCATGGCTTCCTCCCATGTGCTTCCATTCCCCAGTGTCGCTCACCTGAGCGGTTGAGGCAGGGGCAGGTGACCCGTCGGAGGGGGACGTTCGGCCCGCCGCCGGATTCGGGACCTTTGACCGGGCACGCAACGTGCTGGGGTCCCTATGAGTTGCGCTTCCCGCGGCGGGATGCTGCCCGTAGGGCCGCCCGAGTGCCCGGAGGCCGGCGACGTCACCGGCGCTGGCGCGGGCTGGCGGGCGGTCGTGCCGGAAGGAGGCAGGGCGATGGTGACCAGGCCAATTGTCGTGGGCGCCGATGGCTCAGAGGAGTCTTTGCGCGCCGTGGAGTGGGCGGCGACCGAAGCCGCGCGCCGGGCGGTCCCGCTGCGGATCGTCGCGGTGACGCCGGCCCCCGCCCGGGCCCTCGCTGAGCGGGGCTCCGCGGCGAACGTCGACGACGCCCTGCGGGAGGTGTACCAGCGGACGCTGACCACGACGGCCGAGCTCGCGGCCGGCCTGGCCCCCGGTGTCGCCATCGAGACGGAACTGCTGTCCGGTGCGCCCGGACGGGTGCTGGCCCGCGATGCGTCGGGAGCCATGATGCTCGTCGTGGGCGCCTTCGGCTTCGGCGGCTACGGAGAGATGAGCGCGGGTCCGGTCAGCCGGTACGTGGCGGCCTGGGCCACCTGCCCCGTCGTGGTGGTCCGCGATCAGGGCCGGACCGTGCACGGGGAGGTCGTCGTCGCGGTGCGGGATCCGGACGAGGCCGCCCCGGCGCTCCGCTTCGCGTTCGAAGAGGCTGCGCTGCGCCGTGCCCGCGTGCTGGCGGTGCACGCCTGGCACTGGCTGCCCCCGTCCTCGCTGTTGTCCGCCGGAACTCAAGACGGCACCGATGCTCAGGGCGGACGGAGCCGGGCCGGGCTGCTGATCGCGCCGCGGCACCGTCCGGACACCCGGGCCCACTCCTCGCAGGCCGCCGCGCGGCTCGCCGAGGCGCTGGGCGACTGGCAGGAGCAATTCCCGCGGGTGCCGGCGAGCCCGAAGGTCATCCACGGCCACCCGGGCCGGGTCCTGGCGGCGCTCTCCGGCCTGGCCGACCTGACCGTGATTGGCCCCCGGGACGCGCACGAGGGCCCCCGGATCAGCAACGGCCCGATCCTGCAGACGGTGCTCGACCACGCGCAGGGACCCGTGGCGGTCATTCCGCCGCCCGATCACGCCTGAGCCGGCCCATCCGCGGATCAGCCGACGCGTACCCGGGCTGCGTCCCGGAAGGGACCTTGGTCAGGTCCGGTAGTCCGTCCATTGCGGGCCGGTGGCGCGCCATTCCGCGTCCCAGGCGCTGAACCGCCGGTGGTCGAGACTGCGGACCGCGAGCGCCTCCGCGCCGAGCAGCAGCAGGATCAGCGTGATGCCGGTGACCATGACGGTCACCGCGACCTCGGCCATGACGTCCCGGTGGCCGACGGGCGGATCGGTGATCGCGCCGGCGGCGTCGATCCAGACGCGCGCCGTGGTCCCCCTGGGGGCGCCGGCTGCGACCAGGACCTGCCCGGAATGGGCCGTCCCGTTGGGCGCCATCCACCGGGCGTTCGCCCACGTGGTCTGGACGGACGAGTACGGGTCCACGGTCCCGACCGTCGGCGCGGGTTGCGTCAGAACGGCCGTGACCTGGCGGTCCGACGATCGCTGGGCGCGGGCCTGCTGCAGGAACACCTGGTCGGACATGCGGCCGGCCACGAACAGCCCGGCCGGGACCCCGGCCAGCAGCAGGATCAGCACCGTGAGCCGGACGAAAGTCTCCACCCGGTCCACCGCGCGGCGCAGCGGGTTCCGGTCCAGCCCCAGACAGCGGGCCCACCGCGCCCGGAAGGTTCCCATCGTGGGAGCGCCGGCCTTGCTCATCTTGGTCACCTCCGGCGGTCAGAAGCGTGCGTGCCGCGGGGACGACCGCCGCGCGCTGCTGCCAGAGTGCCGGGTGCGGCCACTCCGGCGCAGGGCGTACCGGCCCTGTCCGCCGGGACCTTGGTCTCCTTCTGGCCCGCCCGGCCGGGGCTTTGGTCACTTGACGCCATGACCTGTAGCACTGCCCGATGCTGGGCCGTTGGCCCAGGCTGGGGAGGGTGCGGGGACTCCGGCGCCGGTAGACCCGCACACCCGTAAGGAGCGATGCATCATGCCTGACCACATCGCCGGGAGCGTAGATGAGCTCAGTGAGGACGAGTGCCGCATACTCATCTCGCCCGGCGGCGTTGGCCGGATCGCGTACTCGGGCCGGTTCGGCCTGACCGTGCTCCCGGTCAACTACCAGGTATTCGAGGACACGATCGTCTTCCGGACCGCGCCGGACAGCCCGATGGGTGAGGACCTGCGTTCCGGGATCGCGAACGCCGAATACAAGGTCGCCTTCGAGATCGACGAGCTGGATAATTCCGAACGGACCGGATGGAGCGTTCTCCTTCAGGGGGCGGCTCACCACGTCGACTCCGATACCGAGCACGGGTCGGTCCGCGCGTCCGGGGTCGAGCCCTGGGCCGGCGGAACGAAGGAGCACTACATCCGCATAGTCCCCAGCCGGATCACCGGCCGGAGAATCCGCCAGGTCGGCTGACCCCGAAGCCGAGGCGCTGGCCGATGGCCCGCAGTTGGTCGCGCACCGCCGGGTGCGCCACCTGGTCGATGATCGGTATTGATCCGCATTGGCCGCGTATCAGACCTGCTCGGGGACCATCTTGTTCGGCCTGGAGCGGCGGATCCGCGCGGCGCGCGTGAACTCGCGCTCGACCAGGCCCTTGTTGAGGTCGAGGAAGGACAAGGGTTCCAGCGCGCCCGCCGTGGCGTCGGTGAGCATGGTGCGCAGCGACGCCCGGGTGATGGGCCGTCCGCCCAGGCCGGCGATGACCGTCGACATGACCGGTTCGGGGGCCCGCGTGCTTCCGTCGCCGCCTCCGGCCAGCGCCATCCGGACGTCGGCGGACACGATGCCGCCCATCCCGGTCGCGAGCGCCCGTTCGAGGATCACCAGCCGCCGGACGCGGCCGCCCGTGCCGAGCGTCTCGCGGACCGCGCGCGCCGGGAACGGCCGGAACGTGCTGATGCCGAGGATGCCGACCCGCATGCCGTCGCCGCGCAGTTCGTCTACGGTGTCCTTGATCGTGCCGAGCACCGAGCCGAGAGCCACGATCACCGTGTCGGCGTCCTCGAGGTGGTAGCCGCGGACCAGCCCGCCGGAATCGCGGCCGAACGCCTTGGTGAACTCCGCCGCGACCTCCGGGATGAGCGCGAGGGCCCGCGACTGGCGGACGTGGGCCAGGTAGCGCACTTCGGTGAACGCTTCGGGGCCGACCATCGCGCCGATCGACGCCGGATCGGCCGGGTCCAGCACCTGGCGCGGCTCATACCCCGGGAGGAAGGTGTCCACCTGCTCCTGACCGGGGATCTCGGCCCGCTCGTAGGCGTGGGTGAGCAGGAAGCCGTCCATGCACACCATGACCGGCACCGACAGGTCCTCGGCGAAACGGAATGCCTGGATGTGCAGGTCGAGCGCTTCCTGGCTGGTTTCGGCGTAGAGCTGGAGCCAGCCGGAGTCACGCTGGGACATCGCGTCGCTGTGATCGTTCCAGATGTTGATCGGCGCGCCGATGGCCCGGTTCGCGACGGTCATCACGATCGGCAGGCCGAGCCCGGCCGCGTTGTAGACGGCTTCGGACATGTACAGCAGTCCCTGGCTGGCGGTCGCGGTGTAGGCGCGCGCTCCCGCCGCGGAGGCGCCGATCGCCACCGACATCGCGGCGAACTCCGACTCCACGTTCAGGAACTCGCACGGCCGGAGCTTGCCGGCCTTGACCTTGGCGCCGAGAGCCTCGACGATGTGCGTCTGCGGCGTGATCGGGTACGCGCAGATCACCTCCGGGCGGCACAGCGCTATGGCGTCGGCGACCGCCCGCGAGCCCTCAATCTGCTTGAGCATGCCCTTTATCCCTCCTGTGCGCCGACGCGGTGATCGACCGTCCGGCGCTCTTCGTCAGCAAAGCCCACCGACAGCAGTTCGGCCGGCGCGACCACGCCCTGGCCGCCGCGGCCGTGGATTCGCACCTGGAACATCCGCCATCTCCCGTCATCGTCAGCAACTCCAATCTCACTGCGGGGACCCAGGCCTTGACAGGGACGAAAGACCCGGACCCGCGTGCCCAACGCCCGTGGGACGCCGCGTCCGGACGCGGGATGGTAAGAAAGCGGACCAGGAGGTGCTCAGGAGAGGAGATGCCGTCATGGAAAGCGGACAAGGCGTTTCCCGGGTCACGGCGACGGCGCTGGCCACGCATCACTTTCTGCGCGGCATGCCGCGTGAGCTGATCGCCGAGCTGGTGCCGGCCGCGACCCTCGTGTCGATACCGGCCCACCACCGCATCTTCGAAGACGGCGGGATCGCCCAGGGCTTCTGGCTCATCCGCTCCGGCTCGGTGGCCCTGGATCTGCACGTACCCGGCGAGGGTCAGATCGTCGTGGAGACCCTCGGGATGGGCGAGGTGCTCGGCTGGTCGTGGCAGCTGCCGCGGTACCGGTGGGCCCTCGGCGCGGTGGCGATCCAGCCCACCGAGGCCTTCCGGTTCGACGGGCCGGCGGTACGCGCGCTCTGCGACGCCAATCCGCGGCTCGGCTATGAGCTCACCCGGCGGTTCCTCGACGTCGCGTCCAACCGGCTGAAGGCCACCAGGGACCGCCTGCTCGAGCGGTACGTTCCCGCCCGCCCCTGGCCATGACGGGGGGAAGCCATGAGGGCACCCGTGATTCTGAGGCCACCCAGCAGTCAAGGAGGACGGTCATGGCAAGCATGCCGATCGTGGTAGGCGCGGACGGCTCGGAGCAGTCATCGCGCGCCGTGGAGTGGGCAGCACGTGAGGCCGTACGGCGCAAGGCCCCGCTGCGCATCGTGTCGGTGTCAGTGATGCCGTCCCGGATGCGCCCGCGCAACGCGAACCCGGCCACCGTCGCCGACATCCTGCACAAGATCTCGGCCCGGAATCTCGCGGCGGCGCTCACCCGCGCCCGGGAGGTCGCGCCGGGGCTGCTCATCGACACCGACCTGGTGGCGGGGGCGCCTGCGCAGACACTCACTGCCTGCGGCTCCGGGGCATCGATGCTGGTCGTCGGGGCCCGCGGGGCGGGCGGCTTCACCGCGATGGTGCTCGGTTCGGTGAGCCGGTACGCCGCCATGCACGCGCCCTGCCCGGTCGTGGTCGCTCACGAGGACAGCGTGGCCGTGCACCGTGAGGTCGTGGCCGGAGTCGGCGACCCGGCCGAATCCGCCGACAGCCTCGGGTTCGCGTTCGAGGAGGCGTCCATGCGCGGGGCCCGGCTGCTGGCCGTGCATGCCCTGGCCCGGTACCCGGCCTCCTCGGCGTGGGACGACGAGGACCTGAAGCTGGCCGGGTGGCTGCACGCCGCGCCGGCCCTGGATGCCGACGGCGAGGCGGTCGAACCCCCCGACGAGACGGCCGCAGCGGCCGAGCTGGCCCAGGTTCTGGCCGGCTGGCAGGAGAAGTACCCGGAAGTGCGCGTCGGCCTGGATATCGTCCGCGGTCATGCCGGTCGCGTGCTGGCCAGCTACTCGGCGCGCGCCGATCTCGTGGTGATTGGCCGGCACGGTAACCGCGAGAGCATCGCCGGCGTCGGCTCGATTCAGCACCCGGTGCTGAACCACGCGCACGGTCCCATCGCGATCGTCCCGTCCACCCACTGAACGCCGTCGCTGGGCGCCCTCACCGGGCGCCCAACCGGGGTCAGCCAGCCGGGGTCAGTCGGCGCGTTCAGCGGGTCGGCGCGTGGCCGATCGGGCCCGCGGTGAAGGCGAGCGCGGCGCCCCATGACCGGGCGCGCTGGGCTTCGCCCTCCAGCAGCGCGTTCTGCTTGCCCACCAGGAAGCTCTTCGCCGGGGCGACCAGATCGTAGCCGTGCTGGCGGAGCCGGTGGGCGATGCCCTGGCTGGCCCGCCCGGTGAGCAGCGCGACCCCCTCGAACCGGGTGTCGAACGCGGCGGCCGGCAGGGCGTTGGCCGGTCCGATGCCGTGCAGCCACTCGCGCAGGCCCGGGCCGGCGGCGTCCGGCTCCAGGTCGAGCCCGCTGCCCGGCTTGCCGGCCGCCTCGGTGCCCATCCGGCGTGACGAGCTGCTGGTCATGCCGTGCATGTGGGTCGGGCCGCCGACGATGAGGAGATCGGTGTCGCGGGCCATCTCGGCGGTGGCCCGGGTCACCGGCACGATAAGCACGTCACACGCCTTGTCCCGCAGGCCCTCGGCAATACTGTTCGCGATGATATGAGTGTTCCCGTACAGCGACTCGTAGACGATCAGCGCTCGCATGATGGCGCCTCCTTGAGCATCGCCGGTGTTTGCGTTCCATGGCATCCGGGGCCGCAGCCGCCGCCTAGGTGCCAATGGCCCGTCATCACCGGGACCATTGCCTGCCCCGCATCCTCACCCGGCCCAGCGGTCGCCCGGTGCCGCAAATGCCGCGAAATGCCGCCAGCCTGCTACCCGTCAGGCGGGCACCTTCGGCAGGGCTATTTCTCGCCTGCGGACCCGGCCGGGTGCCGTTCCGGCGCCACCGGCCCCTCGGGCGGCGGGGGCCCGTCGGGCCGGGCGTTCCAC
>Ga0181530_10001363_pt1 | contig 30868 bp, 32 predicted proteins | sample PEATcosm2014_Bin_42_FD_119769 | JGI IMG/M metagenome (GOLD analysis project Ga0181530, IMG submission 119769) | Peatland microbial communities from MTU Mesocosm Facility, Houghton, MI, USA - PEATcosm2014_Bin10_60_metaG | ecosystem: Environmental > Terrestrial > Soil > Wetlands > Peat | place...
AAGGAACGACGATGCGCCCACCGATGGACGACCGCGCGGTACGGATCTTGCGCGAGAACGTGCCCGAGTTCGAAGATCGTTACCTCGACCTGCTGGACATCTACGAGGAAGACCTGACACCGCAGGTGGTCTTCAACGAGCTCGCGGACTTCGTGACCGAGCTCATGCAGCACGGTGATCGCGAGGACACCCTCGAACGGTGCTTCGCGGCAGTCGAGCTCGTAGCCGTCGAGCCCGGAGCAGACGGGACCGGTCTCGTCGCGTTCTGCTTCCTGGACCAGCTGGCACCTTTCGCCCTCGAGACGACGCGGAGCTACCTAAAGCCGATCACAGAGACGATCCTCGAACTGGTGGAACAGGACCTCCTCTACGAAGACGACGGCGAGACAGCGCTGTTGGCCTGCGACCGCCCTTCGCCTGCCTCGCCGCTCCCGCCTGGCGAGGACCGCCTGCCGGCCGGAGATTGACCGCGGCCGTGCCGCGCCGCCGGGACACCGTCTCGGTCGCTCGGGCCCGGGCTCAGCCGCAGCGACGACGACCTCCCCTGCAACCCACAGCTCAGCTCCGCAGCGTCGCCTCGTAGCGGCCCTCCACGGCACTGATGCACTCCGCGCGCAGCCCCGCCACTTCGGTATCGGTCAAGGTCCTGTCCAGGGCGCAGAAACGCAGTCGGTAGGCCAAGGACCGCGAGCCCTCGCGCACACCCGGTCCCCGATAGACGTCGAAGAGCTCCACCGACTCGCACAGCTCGCCGGCCGCCCCCCGCAAGGTCGCTTCGATCGCGGCGGCAGGGACCGGATCGTCCACGACGAAGGCGAGGTCGACGTCACTCGAGGGAAAGCGGCTCACCGGACGCGCCTCGAGCGGCCGGCGGGGGGCAGCGGCCAGCTTGGCAAGGTCGAGCTCGAGCCAGCCCGCCCGCGGCCGCGCGAGCTCGGATGCCCGCAGCGTCTCCGGGTCGACCTCACCGACGACGCCGAGCACTGTGCCGGCGGCCACGATCTCGGCCGTCCGCGCCGGGTGGAGGCCGGCACGCTGCGCGGGGCGGAGCTCGGCGCCTTCCAGCCCAAGCGCGTCCGCGATTACGCGCCAGGCCCTCACGGCGGCAGCGGCGTCGTCGTCGACATCCGCCAGGACAAGCCCCACGAGCTCCCACTCCTCTGGCAGTTCCGGGGCCCTGCCGGCCGGATCCCCCGGGCCCGGTTCCGACCCGGGGGATCCGGCCGGCAACGCGAAGACGTCACCGATCTCGAACAGCCGCAGCCACGGATGGCGGTGGCCGACGTTGTGGCGTACCGCCCCCAACAGGCCCGGCAAGAGGCCTCCCCTCAGCACGGACTCCTCTGCCACCATGGGATTTATGAGCGCCACCAGCGGGCTCGTCACTCCCCCGCGCACCTGGTCACGCGCCTCGACGACCGACATCGTCCATGCCTCGTGCGCCCCGAGCCCCGTCAGGATCCGCCTCAACCGGCGCCGGAGGGACTGCAGGTCGGTGAGCCGGCCCACGTAGGGCGACCGTCGCTGCGACGTCGGCAGCTCCTGGTAACCGATGCGCCGCGCCACCTCCTCGGTCACGTCGGCTTCGCGGCGGACATCGGGGCGGAACGACGGCACCTCGACCTCGAGGAGCCCCGCCTGGTCGGCGGCTTTGGGCAACCTGGTGACAAAGCCCAACGGGTCCAGGAGCCTTGCGACCTCGGCGTCTTGTACGTGGGTCCCGAGCAGGGCCGCGACCCGCGCCGTCCGCACCGGGATGCGCCGCGGGAGGTACGCGACGGGCTGAGCGTCGAGCAAGCCCGCGGGGATCACCGGCGGGGCGACCCCGGCGGCCCGTGTCGCCGCGACCACGAGCTCGCAGAAACGCAGCGCCGCCCGTTCCATGCCCAACGGGTCCACCCCGCGCTCGAAGCGCACAGAGGCCTCGCTCCTGAGCCCCACGCGCCGGGCGGTGCGGGCGATGGCGAGGGGGACGAAGTAGCCGACTTCGAGCAGCACGCGCGAAGCCTCCGCCGTTATCTCGCTCGACTGGCCGCCCATGATCCCCCCGATGCCGACCGGACGATCAGCGGCGTCGCAGATCACGCAGTCGGCGGCGGACGCTTCGGTCCCAGCCGGGCGGCTCCCGAGCACTCTGGTCACCCCGTCGAGGGTGATGATCTCCTCACCGGACCGGGCCGACCGGACGCGCAGGCCGTGACCCCCGAGCCGGTCCAGGTCGTAGGGATGCGTCGGCTGGCCGAGCTCCAGCATGACGTAGTTCGACGCGTCGACGGTCGCGTCGATGGGCCTCATCCCCGCCAGGGTGAGCCTGCGGGCGACGATGGGAGGTGACGCCACGTGGGTCACCCCGACCAGCACCTTGCCGATCAGGCGATGACAGAGCTCCGGCGCCAGCACCTCGACGCTCGCGTATGAGGAGGCTTGCTCGGTGCCATGGGCGACGACAGGTTCCGGGAGCTGCAGCGGCAGTCCCAAACGGGCGGCGATGTCGCGGGCGATGCCGGCGACGCACAGGCAATCGGGCCGGTTGCCCTCGATGGCGAGGTCGAAGACGACATCGGGCTCGAACGCGGCACCCAGGTAGTCGGCGAGCGGAAGCCCGAGCTCAAGCCCCTTGTCGGTGCCCGCGGACAACTGCGACCCGTCCGGCCCGCCGGTCCGTGCCGGGCCTTCGTCACGGCCGAGTACCAGGATGCCCGCTTGATCCTCCGACAAGCGCAGCTCGCGGCCTGAGCACAGCATCCCGTTGGAGACGACACCACGCATGCGCCGCTGTTCGATCCGGAACTCGCCCGGCAGCACCGCTCCGACCGGCGCGAACACCACGACGTCTCCAGCCGCGAAGTTCCACGCCCCGCACACCACCTCGACCGGCTCGGGGCCGCCCGCATCGACCACGACCCGGCGGATCTTGTCCGCGTTGGCGATCGGGGCGATCTCGAGCACGCGCGCCAGCACGACGTCGCTGAGACCTTCGCCGACCTTCTCGACACTCTCCACGACCAGGCCGAGGGCGTCCAGGTCCGCGGCGAGCGCGGCAACTTCCGCGCGGTCACCCGGCCGCGTCTCCAGTGGTGTCAGCTCCCGCAACCACGACAGTGGAACGCGCACTTCCTCGTCTCCTCAAACCTCGTCTGTTGTGCCCTCGCGGCGCCTTGTCGGTCGGGCCCGCGCCCGGCCCAGGGGTTCAGAACTGCCCGAGGAACCTCACGTCGTTCTCGATCATCACCCGTAGGTCAGCAATACCGTGACGCATGATCGCGAGCCGGTCTATCCCGAAGCCGAAGGCGAAGCCCGTCCACTCCTCGGGATCCACGCCGGTCGCCTCGAAGACGGCGGGATGCACCATCCCGCAGCCGCCGAGCTCGATCCAGCCGACCCCAGCACAGGTCCGGCATCCCTCGCCGCCGCAGATCACGCACGACATCTCGAACTCCGCCGAGGGCTCGGTGAAAGGGAAGTAGGCGGGCCGCAACCGGGTCTTCGTCCCCTCGCCGAAGATGGCTCGGACGAAGGTGTCGATCGTCCCCTTCAGGTCTGCGAAGGTGACCCCGCGGTCGACCACGAGCCCCTCGAGCTGGTGGAACACGGGGAGATGCGTCGCGTCCGGCGTGTCCTTGCGGTAGGTGCGGCCCGGGACCACGGCGTAGATCGGCAACGCTCCCCTTTGCAGGAGGCGGACCTGAACCGGCGAGGTGTGCGGGCGCAGGAGCACGCTCCCCGGCTCGGCGAAATCGACATAGAACGTGTCCAAAGGGCTCCGGGCGGGATGATCCTCAGGGATGTTGAGGGCCTCGAAATTGCGCCAACCTGTCTCGACCTCGGGCCCCTCCGCGATCTCGTAGCCCATGCCGACGAAGACATCCTCGAGCGCCTCCCGCACCTGGGTCACGAGATGCAGGTGGCCGGCGAGACGCCCCGGCAGGACCTCTGTGAGGTCCAGGCGGTCCGCCGCGAGCCGTTCGGCCCGCGCAGCGGCGACGAGCTCGGCCCGCCGGCTGTCGGCCACCGCCTCGAGCCGGCCGCGCAGCTCGTTCAAGAGCCGGCCGGCCAAACGGCGCTCCTCGGGCCCCTTGGACCCCAAGGCCTGGTACATCTCAGCAAAGCGTGACCTCTTCGACCGGAACGCGACCCGCTCGCACTCCTCGAGCGAAGCGAGGTCCAAGGCTCCCTTGAGCGCGGCCGTGGCCGCGGCCTCGAGCACCGCGATCTCCTCGGCCGGGTCGGTGGTCACGGCGCCCCCTTCGGGCGCCTCGTGCTTGGATGCGATGGCGACATGCTAGGGCAGGCTCAGCCCACACTCCGGCGGCGACGGGCGGCGTCAAAACAGAGCACGGCTGCGGTCATCGCCACGTTCAAGGACTCGGTCCCATCCGCCATCGGGATGGTGATCGAACCGTCCAGAGCGCCCACAACTTCGGCGGGCAAGCCTGCGCCCTCGTTGCCGAGCACGAAGGCGGTCGGGCCGTCGAGGTCCGCCGTCTCGTAGTTCATCCCGCCTCTCGGGACCGTCGCCCAGCAGCGATAGCCGCGCGCGGTGAGACCCGCGAGCGCTTGAGCCGGCGGGACCTCTGTCACGAGCGGCACCCGGAACACGGCGCCGGCGCTGGCACGAACGACCTTCGGGTTGAACGGGTCGACGGTTCCCTCGCAGCAGACAACGCCAAAGACTCCGGTGGCACTCGCAATGCGCAGCACAGCCCCCAGATTGCCCGGATCGCGCACGTCAACGCACACGAGAACCACGTTGCGGGCACAACTCGAGCCCACACGCGACAACAGCTCGTCGAGCCCGACGTCCAACGCTCCCACGACGGCACAGACCGCCTGCGGGCTGACGGTGTCCGCCACGCGCTCCATGATCCCGGGCCCGAGTTCGAAGACTGCCAGTCCAGTCCGGTCCGCCCGCGCGACGACGGCTGTGACCGAGGCCGACGACCGCCAATCGGCGGCCACGAAGAGCGACTCCAAAGGCGCCCCCGCGTCGAGCGCGGACTCTACGACGCGGACGCCCTCGGCGACAAAAGCGCCCTCGCTCTCACGGACGCTCGATCGGCGCAGCAGCCGCCGCAGGCGCTGGACCTTCTGGTCACGGGCGCCGAGCCTGTTCATGTTGAGGTCTGAGGTGAGCCGACGCTCGAGTTGACGTGTCCGCCTAAGAGACCGCCTCGTCGACTGTGCCCGTGTCGAGCCCGTGCTCGGCTTGGTCACCGAGCGCTTCGACGGCGAGCCGGACCAAGGCCGAGAACGCCTGCGGGTCGCGAACCGCGAGGTCGGCGAGCATCTTGCGGTCGACGTCTAGCTCCGTCTTGTGCAGCCCGGCGATGAAACGGCTGTAGGTAGTGCCGTTGAGCCGTGCCGCGGCGTTTATGCGCTGGATCCAAAGCTTGCGGAACTCGCCCTTGCGGGCTCTGCGGTCGCGATACGCGTACTGGAGCGAGTGCATGACTTGCTCGTTCGCCGCCCGGTACGAGCGCGACTTGTTGCCGTAGAAGCCCTGCGCGCGTTCGAGAACTGTCCTCCGGCGCTTCTTGCCGTGGACTGCGCGCTTGACCCTGGCCATTTCGGGGCTCCCTTCATCATCTGTACGAGTGCGATCTGCGGTGGTGCAATAACGGAGGCATCGCGCGGGGCCGGCCGAGAGCGGTGATGCCCGCCCCGGGCCCGGCGGCGACCTCAGATCCCGAGCAGTCGGCGGACGCTCTTGCGGTCGGCCGGGGACAGCCCGACTTCGCGGGCGAGGCGGCGAGTGCGCACCGACGACTTCTTCTCGAGCAGGTGGCCGCGGTTCTGCTGCCGGCGTCTGATCTTCCCGGTTCCGGTGATCTTGAAACGGGCCACTGCACCCCGGTCCGTCTTCTGCTTCGGCATTTCGGTACCCCTTGTCTTCGTTTCCGTGTTCGTCTCGTCGTTGCCCTCGGCCTGCCGGCCGTCCTGCCACCCAGCTCCTGGCCTCGCGACCCGCAAGGGCCACCGCCCATCCGGTGAAGCCGGCTCCCTTGTCCAACAGCGCCGGAGGATGTCCCCTACGGCTGCGTCTCCGCCTGCACGCGCATCTCCACCAGTGCCTGACCGTTGTCCTGCACCGGTGCGCCCGGCCCGGCGGTCGGTGTCGCCGCCACCGGGGCCGACGCGCTGCCGTTCGAGGCAACCCGGTGCCGTTCCTCGGTCAACTGCTTCGCTTCTGACGACTGCTTCGCCCGCTTGTCGGGAGCCAGCACCATGACCATGTTCCGTCCGTCGAGGCGACCGTCTGTCTCGATCTTGGCCACTCCGTCGATCTGCTCAGTGATCCGCTCGAGAATGCGCCGGCCGAGGTCCGGATGGATGACCTCCCGACCTCGGAACATCACCGTCACCTTGACCTTGTGGCCCTCGCTCAGGAACTTGAGGACCTGGCGCGTCTTGGTGTCGAAGTCTCCCGGGCCGATCTTGGGCCGGTACTTCATCTCCTTGATGCCGACATTGCTCGTCTTGCGTCGCGACTCTTTGGCCCGTTGCGCCGCATCGAACTTGAACTTCCCATAGTCCATGATCCGGCAGACCGGCGGGTTCGCCAGAGGCGCCACCTCCACCAGGTCGAGATCCTGCTGCTGGGCAATGGCGAGCGCCTGCGCAAGAGGCGTGATCCCGAGCTGGCGACCTTCAGCGTCGACTAGCCGGACCTCACGAGCACGGATACGGTCGTTGATCCGTGGCTCATTGGAGCTGGGAACAGTGGTGATTGGGCGTCGTCCTCTCGCTAGGGCCGAGACGGTGCTCGACCGTACGAAAGGGAAGCCGGCAATGCCGACCCGTCACTCTCAAGACCCGGCGCACACATCGGCCACGCCGACAGTGGCCGGGTGGGAGTCACGCTCTGCGGCGCAGCCCCGCTTCCCTCAGTTGTCACGACGTACGCTAGCAGCATGAGCACCCTGTGGACACCAGAAGGGGAACATCGCGTGCCGCGGCCGGATGAAGCCGCGTCCGGGACGGCGGGATCCCCCGGCTCGGGCGTGCCGGGCAAGCCGGGAGGCTCGCAACCCAATCCCGCCGCGGCCCGCCCGACGGGCGCCGGGGCGGCCCCCCTGAGCGAAGAGGAGCGGGCGGCCGAGGAGGAGCTGGAGGAGGTGGCCAGGCACCTTGCCGCCGCCCCGGCGGAGGACGTCGTCGCGAACCACTGCTACGGGCTCTTCGAGCTCGCGGCCCTGCACCTCTCCCAGCAGCCGCCCCAGCTCGACAAGGCGACACTGGCGATCGACTCCCTCGGGCTCTTGGTGGACGGGCTCGGTGACCGTCTCGGCTCGCACGCCGCGGCCCTCGCCGAGGGCCTTACCCAACTCCGCCTCGCGTTTGTCCGGATCGCCGCCGCCGTCCCCGCCTCCGACGGGCAGGCCGGCGGGCAACCGGGATCCTGACTATTCGTCGGACAGGCCCAGCAGGTCGACTATCCCGGCCCAGCCGCCCTCGTTCGCCGGTGACAGCAACCGGTGCGCGTGCGCGAGGGCGGCTTCGGTCCCGTCCGCAACGGCGAGGGCGACACAAGCCCCCTGCAACATCTCCACGTCGTTGTCCGCATCCCCGATCGCGAGCACCCGGCCCGGATCGAGCCCGCGGGCCGCGCAGTACGCCAGCACTCCGGACCACTTGCTCACCCCGAGGGGCCGGAAGCTCAGATGGAGGCCGCCGTAGGTGCGGTCCGTCGAGGTTGCTGCGGCCACCGGCACCCGTGCCGTCACCTGCGCGGCCAGGTCCCGGACCAGGGAAGGCTCGCCCCCGAGCAATGTGAAGGCCAAGACGCGAAGTGTTCGGACGGCAGTCCACGGATCTTCCTCCCGCACCGAAGCCATGATGCGGCGGATGTAATCGGGATGAGTGAAGGGGTGCGGGCCCAACACGACGTCGCGGCCGGGAGCGTCCACATGGATGCACGGGCAGACACCGAGCTCCTCGAGGATCTCCAGCACCTGCGCCGCGACCGCGGGGGGGAAGGCGTGGGTATGGAACGCCGTCGTCGCGCCGAACTCAAAGCCGATCGCGCCGTCGAGAAACACCCCCGGCAAGCCGACCCCGTTGGCCTCCATGACCGTCCAGGCGCTGCTCGCCCCCCGGCCGGTGGCGACAAGCACGGGCACGAGGGCGTCGGCGAGGATCCGTAGGGCCCTGTGGGTGCTGGGGTGGATCAGTCCCTTGCCGTCCCACAAAGTGCCGTCGAGGTCGGTCACGACGAGCTCGATCCGAGACGGAACACCGAAGGCGGCTGTCGCGCAAGGCCGCGACGAAGCGGCCGGGCCTCGCTCGGGGTCGGACGGTGGTCTCATCGGCCTAGACGGCCTCGTCGAAACGGTACGCGAGCGTCTCCGAGACCGCCTCGAAGCCGAGGCGCCGGTAGATGGCGTTCGAACTGGCGTTGCCGAGCTGGGCGTACAGCACCGAGTTGGCGCCCTCTTCGTCGCGCACCCACTCGCATAACGCCCCCACACAGGCGGCCGCATACCCCCGCCGGCGCCCCCGGGGCGGCGTGAAGACAACCCCGATCCTCGAGATGCCGCCCAGCGGTTCTGTGGCGCGAGCCATGCATCTCGGCTCCCCGTCCTCCCACAGGAAAACCCGGCCGGTCGAAAGCGAGAAGTCAACAGCCGAGGCCATGTCGCCGGCCAGCGCGCCGGTCTCGGCCTGGAAGGCCGACCACCACTCGATCAGGAGGTCCCGATCGGAGAGCTCTGCGCGGCGGAGCTGCCCGGGCACGGGCTCCGGGGGGACGAGCCGACGGAGGGCGTACAGGCGCTGCGCGTCCTGTACGACCGCGGCCACCCTGACCCGCTCGGTCCAACAGCCGGCGAAGACCGACGCCGTCGGCGCGTCGCCGGCGACACCGGAGAGGCGGTGGCCCTCCCCCGAGATGGCGGTGGCCAGGGCGGCGACGTGCTCACGGGGCATCGGTGAGATCGCGGCCGCGTGCCCGGGCGGGGACTCGAGGACGAGGCCTGCGACCTCGCCGGCCGCCTCGAGCAGCCAGTACCGCCCCGGTGCGCCCGAGTCCGCCCTCTGGGTCATGACACTCCAGATCACGTTGAGCTCGACAGGTCGGGCGGCCAGGTAGGCACCCGCCCGCGCGATCGCGCCGACGGGGTCGTTGGTTGCGTCCACGTGCAAGCTGCCCATGCCCCTAGCCTGCCACGGCGGCAGGCACCCCTACGCTTTGGGGAATGGGTCGGACATACGAAGCCATCGACGACCGGCTGGCGAGCTTTCTCCTGTCACAACCGGTCTTTTTCGTCGCGTCCGCCCCAGTTTCGCGCGATGGGCTCGTGAACTGCTCGCCGAAGAGCAACGACGGCGAGCTCGCGGTGATCGACCCGCATCACGTCGCCTACTTCGACCGCACCGGAAGCGGTGTCGAGACGATCGCCCATCTCCGTGAGAACGGCAGGATCGTGCTCATGTTCTGCGCCTTCGACGGACCGCCGCGGATCGTCCGCATCCATGGCCGGGGCGCGGTCGTGCCGCGCGACGACGGCGGTTTCGAGCAGCTGGCGCGCTGCTTCGCGACCAACCGGATCCTGGGTGCCCGATCGATCATCGTCGTGTCCGCGCAGCGCGTCTCCGAGTCCTGCGGCTACGGGGTCCCCGTGTTGGACTTCCGGGCACACCGGACCCAGATGGCCGAGTGGGCCGGTCGCAAGGGTGACGACGGGATCAGGCAGTACTGGGAGTCCGCCAACTCCGAGAGCCGCGACGGCCTCCCGGCCCTCCGGGGTATCGCGCAGGCCCGACCAGCTCGCTGACCATCCGGCGGGCGGTACCCCGACGGGCACAGGGCCGGTCCGCCGGGCCGGAGACGCCGCCACGCTCCCTGCGGAAGCTGTCGCTGCGTCCGTTCGGCGGCCGGGCAGAGCTCTCAGTGGACGATCTTGGCGATCGCGAGCTCGACGATGTCTGTGGCGCCGCGTTCTTTGAGCTCTGGGATCAGCACGTTGATCTGGGACTTCGGGACTACGGTTTCGACGGCGTAGCCGGCCTCGCCGAACAGTTTGGAGACCGTGGGCGCCCTCATCGAGGGGAGCACGGCGATGATGCCGTCGAGATAGGCGGGCGCGACGTTCAGTTTCACGAGGACCTTCCCCCGCGCCTCCAGGGCGCCCTGAAGCAGCACGAGGAGCTGCCCCATCGCGCGCAGCTTCTCCGGATCGGCGACCGAGACGGGGTTCGCGATCAGCTCGGTGTAGGACAACATGAGGGTGTCGATCACCCGCAGGCCGGCCGCTCGCAGGGCCCGGCCCGTCTCGGTGATCTCGACCACCGCGTCGGCGATATCGGGAATCTTCGCCTCGGTGGCCCCGAATGAGAAACGGACGTCGGCTTCGAGTCCCCGCGCGACCAGGAACCGCTTGGTCAGCCCCGGGTACTCGGTCGAGATCCGGCAACCCGGTGGGAGATCGTCGACCTTGCGGACGGGCGAGTCGTCACTGACCGCGAGCACGACCTTGATCGGCTCGTCCGTCGCCTTCGAGTAGCGCAGCTCGCCGAGGCTCACGACGTCCGCGCCCGTCTCCTCCACCCAGTCCCGGCCGGTCACGCCGAGGTCGAACAGGCCCTCTGCCACGTAGGTCGGTATCTCCTGGGGCCGCAGGATGTGAACCTCGTCGATGCGCGGGTCGTCAATCGTGGCCCGGTAGGCGACCTCGGAGGCCCGGCGGACCGTCAGGTCGGAAGCGGCAAAAAGCTCAAAAGTCGCGAGCTCCAAAGAGCCCTTCGGGAGAACGAGGCGCAGCACCGCTAGCTCGCCCTTTCTTTCTCGTGCTCCGCAGGAACCGCTTGGCCCGGGGTTCTCGCCGGGCTCGACGCGAGCCGCCGGAGTAGGGTCGCCATCTCGATCGCGGTTGCAGCCGCCTCGGTTCCCTTGTTCCCGAGGGCTCCGCCGGCGCGTGCGAGCGCCTGGTCCAGGTTCTCGGTCGTGACGACGCCGAAGACCACGGGTAGGTTCATGTCGAGCTGGACGCGCTGGATGCCGGCCGCGCACTCGCCGGCCACAAAGTCGTAGTGCGACGTCTCGCCGCGGATGACGGCCCCGAGGCAGACGACGGCGTCGAAGTCCCGGGTCGCGGCCATCATCATTGCGGCGAGCGGCAACTCGAAGGCACCGGGCACGAACACGACGGTTCTGTGGGTCTCTTTGACGCCACAGCGATCGAGCTCGGCGAGCGCGCCGGCGAGGAGCAGGCGGGTCACGTGCCCGTTGAAGCGGCTACAGACGACGGCGATGCAAAGTCCTGTCCCGTCGTCTGAGCCCCGGGTCCCTTCCTCGGCGATGTCACCGATCGCCGGCAAAAGGTGCGCCGAGATCCCGGCCTCGGGCGTTGCGGACGCCTCGCCGCGCTCCCCGCCGGGCGACGCTTCAGCCGACGCCATCGAGGTCGCCCGAATCGCCGCTGGCCTCCTGCGCGGTCAGCTCGGGCGTCGCGGTCCTTGGCGGCACCTTGTCGAGGCCGTGGAGGAGATGGCCCATCCGTTCTCGCTTGGTGCGCAGGTACTTGACGTTCTCCGGGTTGGCCTCCGGCTCGAGCGCCACCCGGGCGACGATGTCGAGCCCATAACCCTCGAGGCCCCCGTACTTGGCCGGGTTGTTGGTCATGAGGCGCATCTTGGTCACCCCGAGCTCGACGAGGATCTGGGCGCCGATGCCGTACTCGCGGCTATCCACGGGCAGCCCCAGCTCGACGTTCGCGTCGACGGTGTCCCGGCCGTTGTCCTGGAGGTTGTAAGCCCGCAGCTTGTGGGTGAGCCCGATGCCACGGCCTTCGTGGCCGCGGAGGTAGACGATCACGCCCACGCCCTCCTCACCGATCCTGCGGATGGCCGCTTCGAGCTGCGGCCCGCAGTCGCAGCGGAGCGACCCGAACACGTCGCCGGTGAGGCACTCGCTATGCACGCGGACGAGCACGCTGTCTTTGCTGTGGACGTCGCCCGCCACGAAGGCAAGGTGCTCTTCCCCGTCTAACAGCGACCGGAACCCGTAGGCGGTGAACTCGCCGTGCTCGGTCGGGATGCGCGCTTGCGCGACCCGTTCCACGAGCCTTTCGCGGTGGTGCCGGTATCGGACGAGGTCCGCGATCGAGATGATCGGAAGCCCGTGTTCGGCGGCGAATCTCTCGAGCTCGGGCCGGCGCGCCATGCGTTGCTTGTCCTTGGTCACGATCTCGCAGAGCAGCCCGGCTGGGTAACAGCCCGCGAAGCGGGCCAGGTCGACGGTCGCCTCGGTATGGCCGGCGCGCTTGAGGACACCGCCGGGGCGGTACCGCAGCGGGAGCACGTGCCCGGGCCGGGCAAGGTCGTCAGGTTTGGTGCCGGGGCTGATGAGCGCCTGGATCGTCGCGGCCCGGTCCCCCGCCGAGATGCCGGTCGTGGTCCCGCGCCGGTAGTCGACGGTCACCGTGAAGGCCGTGCGCTGGGACTCGGTGTTGTGCGAGACCATGAGGGGCAGCTCGAGCTCGTCGAGGCGATCCGGCGTGAGCGGCACGCAGATGAGCCCCGAGGTGTGCGCGAGGAAGAACGCCACTTTCTCGGGGGTGGCGAACTCCGCCGCCATGACGAGGTCGCCCTCGTTCTCCCGGTCCTCGTCGTCCATCACGACGACCATCTCGCCGCGCCCGATGGCCGCTATCGCTTCCTCGATGCTGGCCATCGGCACGTCGCTCTCCGCCTCCTCCCGCCCCGAGCCTACCGGCCGCGGGACAGCCGCGAACTCGCAGGTCATCGCTGCGCGGCATCGCCCGGCGCCCCCGAGGAGGGCTCCCGGTCCGCTTCGACCTCGAGGCGCAGGTCGTCCCCGAGTCGGCCCACCGAAACGAGCCGGCCGCGCCAGGCGTCCTGCATCGTGGCGGCACCCGGCCCGGCAAAGAGCGGCCAGCCGTCATCGCCCCCGAGAAACGCCGGCGCCAGGTACCACACGTAGCGGTCCACGAGCCCGTCGCGGTGGAAGTCGTGCGCGACGTGCGCGCCGCCTTCGACAAGAAGCTGCAGGACGCCGCGCCGTCCGAGCTCGTCGAGCACTTCCCCGAGATCACCGGCGAGCTCGAGCGCGGGCCGGACGCGGGCAGCTTTCGGGACGTGGCCGAGCACGACCCGAAGGGGTTGGCGAGCGGACGCGGGCGTGTCGTCCAGGCGCACGGTGAGCGCCGGGTCGTCGCGGCGCACGGTGCCCGCCCCGATGAGCACCGCGTCGGATTCGGCCCGCAGGCGGTGAACGTCGCGTCGGGCCTCGGCGCCGGTTATCCACCGGCTCGAGCCGTCCGGCGCCGCCGTGCGCCCGTCGAGGGTCGCGGCGAGCTTGAGCACCACGTACGGCCGGCCGGTCGAGCGGTGCACGAGGTACGGGCGGAGCTGGTCGCCCACGGCTTTCGCACACACGCCGCGTGAGACCGTGACGCCCGCCTCTTCGAGGGCCTGGAACCCGGTGCCGGCAACACGCTCGTCCGGGTCAACGACCCCCGCGACAACCCTGGCGACACCGGCACGGATGAGGGCGTCGCTGCACGGCGGGGTCCGGCCCTGGTGGGCACAGGGTTCGAGGGTCACATAGACCGTGGCGCCCCGCGCCCGCTCGCCTGCCGCCGCGAGGGCGGCGATCTCCGCGTGCGGCCCGCCGGGAGGCGCCGTCGCCCCTTCGCCCACAACCTCGCCGTCCCGGGCGACGATGACGCAGCCGACCCACGGATTGGGCGACGTCGTCATGCGCACACCCCGGGCAAGCTCGATGGCCCGAGCCATGTGACCTTCGGGCGCACCCATGTCCTCTCGGCTCAATGTGGCCTTTCCCCTCTGAGCAGCGAAAGCGCGTGCGGCAGCACGTCGAGAACCGCCTCGAGACACTCGAGCGCCCCTCTTGGGGATCCGGGCAGATTGAGCACGAGGGAGGTCTTGCGCGTTCCCGCCGCGGCGCGCGACAGCCGGCCCAGAGGGCTGGCCAGCCGCATCGCCTCTGCCAGGCCCGGCGCCGGACGATCGAGCACGCGCGACGTGCCCTCCGGGGTCAGGTCCCGGGGCCCGAAGCCCGTCCCACCCGTGGTCACGATCAAGCCGGAGAAGCCGTCGGCGAGCTCGGAGATAGCCGCGGCCACGGACTCGATGCCGTCAGCGACAGCTCGCCTTTCGACCACCTCGTAGCCCTCGGCCGACAGGCGCGCTGCGACCGCCCCCCCCGAGAGGTCCTCGCGCGTGCCCGCGACGACCCCATCCGACACGGTGCAGACCTTGGCCTGCAGCTGCGCGGCGGGGCTTGACGGGTCCGCGGGCGACGCGCTCATCTGCCCGGCGAGATCGCGGCAGAGGCGGCGAGGTGTATCAGGCGCACCGTCTCGGCGGGGTCGGGCGAGTGGAACACGGCCGAGCCGGAGACGAAGCACCTCGCCCCCGCCCGGGCGGCAACGGGCGCGGTGCGCTCGTCGATGCCGCCGTCCACCTGGAGCGTGACGTGAAGGCCCTCGCGCTCGGCCTGGGCCCGCGCCTGTCCGAGCTTCGTCATCACGTCCGCGATGAACGACTGGCTGCCGAAGCCGGGGTGCACCGTCATGATCAGCAAAAGGTCGACCAGGTGAAGATACGGCGCGGCTACCTCATAGGACGTCTCGGGGTTCACGACGAGCCCCACGCCGAGCCCGAGGCGGCGCATCTCCGCGCACAGGTCCGCCGTCGCACCTACCTCGACGTGCACCGAGCAGGAGTCCGCCCCCGCGTCCCGGAACGCCTCGAGGTACTCCCCGGGATCGGTCATCATCAGGTGACAGTCGAAGAACATCCCCGCGTGCCGCCTGATCGATGCGACGACGGGAGGCCCGATGGTGATGTTGGGGACGAAGTGGCCGTCCATCACATCGACGTGCAACCAGTCGGTCACGGCGGCAACCTTGGCGATCTCGGTCCTGAGCGTGCCGAAGTCGGCCGACAGGATCGAGGGAGCGACCTTCACCTCACCGGGCGCCAACGAAGGAAGACCGGGCGCGTGAGCCCGTTCGGTGGCTTCGACCACAGCTCCACCGTAGCCAAGCCCCTCCTGCGGCGCCGCTACCCGCCGAGGCACTCGCCCGCCGCCGGTCGCGCTCCCCGCCGCCACGCCTCGAAGGCCAGGGCCGCGCGCCCCTCGGGCCTGACTTCGAGCAGCTCGAGGCGGCCCAGCCCGCAGATCACCTCGGGACCGACCAGGCTGCCCGGCACGAGCGGGACGAGCGTTCCTCGGGCCGTCCCCGCCTCACTTTGACCTGGTCCCCCGCTGTCAGCGCCGGGGGCTCCCTCCGCCGCGACCCGGGCGCGCTCGACGATCAGGCGCCTGCCCCGGAACGTCGTCCAGGCGCGCCCGACCCGCACGAGCCGGTCGAGCTCGACGGCGGGGCGTTGCCAGGCGATCCGTAGCTCGTCGCGGGCGATCTTCGCCGCGTAAAGAGCCTCCCCCACCTGGGGCACGGGCGTTCCCAAACTCGCCTTGCCACCGTGCAGTCGCGCGAGCAGCATGGCCGTGCCGAGCTCCGCGAGGCGCGCCCGGAGCTCGTCGGCGCTTTCGTGGGGAAGGATAGGAGTCTCCACGCGGGCGTAGACAGGGCCGGTGTCCAGGCCTTCATCGAGGGCCATGAGGCAGACGCCGGTTGTTTCGTCGCCGGCGAGGATGGCTCGTTCAACCGGCGCGGCACCACGCCAGCGCGGCAACAGCGAAAAGTGCAGGTTCACCATCGGCACGCGCACGAGCACATCGGCACGTATGAGCGCCCCGAAAGCCACCACGACGCCGAGCTCGACGCCTGCGTCGATCACGTCGCCAACGCGGCTCGAGACCGGAATCCCGAGCTCGAGGCCGCATTTTTTCACCGGAGTCGGCAGGAGCGCGCCGCCGCGACCTCGCCGACGGTCGGGCGCGGTCACCACGAGTGCCACGACGTGGCCGGCATCGTTGAGGGCCCGCAGAGGGCCGACCGCGACCTCCGGCGCGCCAAGAAAGGCGAGCCTCGTCACCGGCCGCGACCCGAAGGGGCGGGGTCAGGCGTCGCGGCCGGCCCCGGCGGATCCGGCGAAGGCACGCGCCCTGAGCACGCGCATTGCCTGTTTGCGCTGGTCCTTCTCGAGGCGCTCGAGGAGCAGTATGCCGTCGAGGTGGTCGACCTCGTGCTGGAGAACCCTGCCCAACAGCTCGTCGCCCTCGATCGAGAGCTCGTTGCCTTCGAGGTCGCGGCCCACGAGATGGACCTGCTTCGGCCGGACGATCGGCCAGTGCAGGTCGGGGACCGACAGGCAGCCCTCCTCGTACTCCCATTCACCCCGGGACTCGACGATGCGCGGATTGACGACGGTTACCGGGCCCTCGCCGACGTCGTAGACGAAGATCCGGCGCTCGATGCCGACCTGCGGCGCGGCCAGGCCCACTCCGGGCGCCGCGTACATCGTCTCGATCATCTCCTCGGAGAGGCGGACGATCTTGGCGTCTATCTCCTCTACCTCGCCCGCGCGCTGGCGCAGCACAGGGTCGCCGAACACCCGAATGGGGAAAATGGGCACCCTGCAACTTTACCTGGCGCAGCCTTGGAGCTGCGCTTCAACACGCGACTCGCACGCCCGGGACGCCTCGCCGGCTCAGGCGAAACGAGCCCGAACGACCTCACCGATCCCGCTGCGCAACGCCGGGAGGGCGCGGGGCACGCCGATGCGGGAGATCTCGATCCGCTGGGCCCCGCTGCCGTCACGACCCGGGACGACCAGGTGAGCCGCGGCGCTCTCGCCCGCGGCGCTCATCACAAAGCCCGCATACTCGCCCGCGGGCGGCAACAGGATCTCACCGGGGACCTCGACCGCCAGCCGGGAAGGCTCTCCCGGCTCGGGCCCGGCGCCGGCGACAACGAGCCCGCGCACCTCGTGCGACCTGCCGAGCAGAACGGCCGCCTCGGCGAGCTCGCCCTTGGCGATGAGCCCCCGGATCCGCGTCGACGACACGACCTCGTGCGCGCGGTCGTCGGAGACCAGATGCACCGGCTCCACCGAGAACCCGGCCTCCTCCCCCATTGCCTGCAACAGCGCGACATTGCCGCGGCGTTGGTGGCCGAAATGGAAGTCGTCGCCGACGACGACCACCCGGGCCGAGAGCTCGGCCACGAGCACCTCGGCCACGAAGTCCTCCGCCTTCTCCTTGGCGCGCGCGGCGTCGAACTCGATGACGAGGATCTGGTCGACGCCGGTCTTGGCCAGGAGCTCCAGCTTGAACTCGATGTCGGTGAGCCGGGGCGGGGCCGACGCCGGATTGACGACGGCGGCCGGGTTCTTGTCGAAGGTCACCACGACGCTGCGCAGCCCTGCCGTGATAGCCCTCCGACGGACGTGGTCGATCACCTGGCGGTGGCCGATGTGAACCCCGTCATAGGCCCCGATGGTCACGGCGCTGCCGTTGTCGTGTCGCACAGCCGACGCAGGCTACTCGTCGCTCGGGGCAGACCCGATGGCGGCGCGAACACCGTCACTGTTCTGGACGACGACAACGGGCCGTACGCGCTCGAACCCCACCGGCCCGCAGATGGCCACGAGCCTGGCGGACTCGTCAACCACCGCCCAGGGGCCCTCGCCCACGACGCCCAGCGCGAGGCGCTCGACGCTGCGGCCGTGCCCCAGCGCCCGGGCGAGCTCGGGGCTCGCGACCGCGCCCGGCAGATCTCGCACCAGCTCCTCGAGCGGGCGTACGCGTTCGGGTGCCACGGTCTCGAGCGCGACCGCCTCGAGGTCGTTGAAGGACCCGATCGACACCCGGCGCAAGGCCCTCAAGTGGGCGCCGCCGCCGAGCCTTGACCCGAGGTCGGACGCGAGCACGCGCACATAGGTGCCCGAGGAGCATTTCACGAGGACCCGGTAGCAATCGGACTCGCCCGTCTCGAAAACCTCGAAACGGAAGACTTCGACGCCCCGGGGGTTCCGTGCCACCTCGATGCCTTCGCGGGCGAGCTCGTGCAGCCGGCGTCCGCCGACCTTGACCGCCGAGACCATGGGAGGGACCTGCTCGATCCGGCCGGTCAGGGAACGAGCCGCTTCTCGAACCTCGGCGAGAGTCACGTCGCCCATCTTGAAGTGCCCGGTCACCTCTCCGGAGGCGTCGAGCGTCGAGGTGGTCACTCCGAGCACGATCTCGGCGACATAGGTCTTCGGCAGCGCTGTCGCGAAACGCAACAGGCGCGTGCCTCGCCCCACGCCCACTATGAGAACCCCGGTGGCGTCGGGGTCGAGCGTCCCGGCGTGGCCCACCTTCCGGGTGCCGAGCAGGCGGCGGCAGCGGGCGACGACATCATGGGAGGTCCAACCGGCCTGCTTGTCGACGACAACGAAGCCGCCGGGGTCGTCGATTCCCCTCCGCGACGACGGGCCGAACCCGTCGGGTCGGCCGGGCTCGTCAGGACCCATCTTGGCGGGCACGGCGCAGTGCCTCCTCCACGCGCTGGCCGGCGGCGATCGCCGGGTCGGCGACGAATCTCAACGTCGGTGTGCGCTTCAGCCTCACCTCGCGGGCAATGGCTGCCTGGAGGTCGCCCCGGCGCGCCTCGAGGGCCGGGAGCGCTCCCTCCGGCAAGGAGGCCATGAAGACGGTGGCGTGGCGGAGGTCGGATTCGACGTCCACGCCCGTGACCGTCAGCAGCCCCAGCCGCTCGTCGTCGTCGCGGAGCCGCTCGAGCGCGTCGCCCAGCACCTGCACGAGGACGGCGTTGACACGCGCGGCCCGCGGATAGCCAGCCGACGACCGGCGATCGTGTTGCCTAGCTACGGGGGATCTCCCGCTCGTCGTAGGTCTCGATCACGTCGCCTTCCTTCAAGTCCTGGAAGTCGGTGAGACCTATGCCGCATTCAAAGCCGGCCTGAACCTCTCTGACGTCGTCTTTGAACCGACGCAGCGACGAGATCGCTCCCTTCCAGATGACCACTCCCTCGCGGAGGAACCGGACCTTGGAGCCCCTCGTGATGACACCGTTGGTGACATAGCAGCCGGCGACGGCACCCACGCGGGGGACCCGGAAGACGGCGCGCACCTCGGCGTCGCCGGTGACGATCTCCTCGATCTCGGGGGCGAGCATCCCGACCATGGCCGCCTGCACGTCCTCGATGAGCTTGTAGATGATCTCGTAGGTACGGATCTCCACTTTGTGGCTCTCGGCCAGTTCGCGGGCCCTGCGATCGGGACGGACGTTGAAACCGATGATCGTCGCGCCCGACGCCGCGGCGATGGTCACATCGCTCTCGGTGATGCCACCGACCGCCCGATGCACGAAGGACACCTTCACGTCGTCTCGTTCGAGCTTGAGGAGACTCTGGGTCACCGCCTCGAGCGAACCTTGCACGTCGGCCTTCAACACGAGCGTGAGCGTCGCGGTCTCGCCCTTGCGGATCGCCTCGAAGAGGTCCTCGAGCTTCGCGCCCGGGCTCGCCGAAAGTGTCGACGCCTGGGCCAGGGTCGTGAACCGAAGCCTCTGCTCACGCGCGTCGCCGACGGTCCTCGCGATCGAGAGGTCCGAGGTGACCCGGAGCTCGTCACCGGCGATCGGCGGCTCCGACAGCCCGAGCACCTGCACGGGCATGGAGGGGAAGGCCTCTTTGATCTGATCGCCGTGGTCGTTGAGCAACGCCTTCACCCGGCCCCACGCCGCGCCGGCCACGATCGGCTCGCCGACGCGCAGCGTCCCCCGCTGCACGATGATCGTCGCGACCGGACCACGGCCGATGTCGAGGTTCGACTCGAGCACGACGCCCCGCGCGTCGACTTCGCTGTCGGCTCGCAGCTCGAGGACCTCGGCCAGCACGACCAGCTGCTCGAGCAGCTCGTCGATGCCGAAGGACTGCAGAGCCGAGATCTCGACGGTGATCGTGTCGCCACCCCAGGCCTCCGGCACGAGCCCGTGCTCGGAGAGCTGCTGCAGCACGCGGTTGGGATCCGCCTCCGCCTTGTCGATCTTGTTGATCGCCGTCACGATCGGGACCTTCGCCGCCTTGGCGTGGTTGATCGCCTCCACCGTCTGCGGCATCACGCCGTCGTCGGCAGCCACGACCAGCACCACGATGTCGGTGACGCTGGCTCCCCGCGCGCGCATGGCCGTGAAGGCCTCGTGCCCGGGTGTGTCGATGAAAGTCAGCAACTGACCATGCCAGTCCACCTGGTAGGCGCCGATGTGCTGGGTGATCCCACCGGCCTCGCCCGCGATCACATTCGAATGGCGGATCCGGTCCAACAGCAGCGTCTTGCCATGGTCGACGTGGCCCATGACGGTGATGACGGGAGGCCGTATCTGCAGGTCCTCGTCCTCGTCGGCGATGTCCTCGCCACCGAAGAACTTGGCCCGCAGGGCCGCCTCCTGCTCTTCACCGGGGTCGACGAGACGGATCTGCGCGCCGATCTCGGCGGCGAAAAGACCGATCATGTCGTCAGTGAGCGGCTGGGTTGCGGTCACCATCTCGCCTTGCAGCAAGAGGAAACGCACGACGTCGCCGGCGGAGCGATTGAGCCGCGGGCCGAGCTGTTGCGGCGTGGAGCCACGCTCCACGATCACCTCGTGATCGGGCACGGGAGCGCTCGAGGCCATGTAAGCCGTTATCTGGATCGGCTCGAGCTCCTCCATGTTCCGCCGTCGTCGGCGTGGCTTGCGCTGGGGCGGACGTCCCCTCCCGACAGGGCCGCCTCGCGCCGCACCAGTGGGACCACCGGGGGTGTAGCCGCCCGAGCGGGCGCCCGGGGCGCCGCCGCCTCCGAAGCCGCCACCGGGGGGGCGGCCGCCGTCGCGGGGAGGGAAGTGACTGGGAGCGCGCGTGAAACCGGTCCCGGCTCCTGGCCGCGGGCCCACCGGCCGGCCGGCCGGTGGCCGAGAACCGACCGTGCCCGGACGGGACGGGTTCATCCCCGGGCGTGCCCCCGGGGCACCTGGCCGCGCGCCGGCGACAGGCGGGCGTGGTCCCGTGCCGCTTGGCGGCAGCGGACGTCGCGCCCCGGGCGGGGGCGGGATCGGGCGGCCCGAGATCGATCGCGGCCCCGGCGGCGGCGGGATCGGCTTGCCTGACGGGCTTACCGGCCGGGGCGCACCCGGGGTGTGATCCACACCGGGTGCCGTCGGGACGGACGCCGGAGCCGGCGACGCCGGCATCGTGATCTCTTGCGGCCCGCCAACGGGGGCGGTCGTGGCAGCTGCGACCACTCCGACGGCTGGTGCGGGTGCGATCGAAGCTGACGGGGCAGATGGCGGCCCAGGGGCGCGCGGCACCGACGGAGACGGGGCCGGCCCTGGCCGCTGGCCCACGGGCGCGCTGGCGGGTCTCACCGGGCCCGGGACGGCCGCCGGCCTGGGCGCGCCCGAGGGAGGCACGACGGCCGGGCGCGCCACGGCGGGCCGCGGTGCGTCGATGGTCTCGCTCGTCGACTTGCTCACCACCAGGCGCTGACCGGGACGGGGCTCATGGGTCGCGGAGGCGGCTTCTGCTGCCGGCCTGGAGACGACGCCGTCGGTCACGCTGGCGGAGATCGGCTCAGGTGTGGGTGCCCGTAGCACCGAACCCGGCCGCTCGCCCGCCGGGGCGGCCGCACCACGCTGGGGTCCGCCCGCTCCTCTCGGTCTCGCGACAGCGGTCGAGGTCGCGACGGCTGCCGGAGCCGTCTCTACGGGTTGAACGGCGCGACGCAGCCCCTCACGATCGGCCTTCCGCCGGGCGCGGTCGGCTTGCGCGTCTTCGATCGACGACGAGTGGCTCTTCACACCGATCCCAAGATCGATGCACATGTCAAGGGCTTCCTTGTTGGTCAGCCCCAACTCACGGGCAAGCTCGTAGACGCGGATTTTCTTGGGCAACTGGAGGTTCGGTCCTCTCCGATCGAGGGGCAGCGCAGCGTTCGGGGTCCCGAGCCCTGGCGCGGCCTTACATTCTCACACAACACCGGTGCCTCGTACACCCGTGCTCGCATCTTAGGGCCCGACCCCTGCTCACCGAGTCGCCCGCGGACGCCGGTTGAGCGCGCGACGTGACTGCTCAAGTGCCACTCCAGCTGCGAGGTCGCTGCCCGCGAACAGTTGGAACCTGCCCCGTCGACAAGACCGCGCACTACATTGCGGGCGATGCAGCTGTCTTTCGGCCCAAAGGAGGGGGCGACCCTGGTCGCTGTCGAACGGGCGAACGGTGGGGAGCTCGCCCCGCTCCTGCAGGTGCTGGGGACCCTGCACAGTTTCACGCCCCCGCCCTTGCGGCCGAGCCCGGCCGAGTTCGCCGCCTCGGCGACCCTGCTGATCGAGCTCGGCGCCGTCGAGTACGTCGAGGACCAGCTGGGCCTGACCCCCGAGGGACGCAAGCTGCTGCGGCGATCCGGCCTGCCGAACAACCCCCGGCACGTGGCGCTCGTGACCGAACTGCTGCAGGAGTTCGACGGCGAGGATTTCGAATCCGATGAACTGCCGCTCGCGCCCACGGCCGAGGATGTTCGCCAGGCCCTGAGCGACGGGGACAACATCCAAGAGACCGAGGGCGACGCCGTTACGCCCCTCATCGAGGAGCGCTACTCGGCCATCCTCGGTCTCGGCACGCCCGGCCTCGTCATGAGCTCGCACCGGGTGCCCGCCGTCCCGCCCAAGGACTCGGGCGAGATCCCTGAAGCGCCCGACCCGACCCCGTTGCGGGGATCGCCGGCCCATCCTTTCTTGGACCGCCTGTTCGGCCGCGCACGCCGTGATCGCAACGGGCCCGCGAGCGCAGGCGGCCGCTGAGGGCTTCGGCCGCTATTCGCCTCTCCGCCCGGGCGGCGGCTCAGGAACCTTGGGTGGGGCGGCCGCGCCGGCACGCAGCTCGCCTCGCAGCTTGTCGACGGCACCCGGCGGGATCGGATGGTGGAGCGCCCTCGAGAAGGCGCCGCGCCGGTCGGCAAGATCGACACATGCGGGCGCGTCGCGGCAGAGCCATGCCCCGCGGCCCTTGAGGCCTATGCCGACGCCCAGAGCTCCACCGCCCGCATGCACCACGCGCACGAGCTCGGATACCGGCGCCACGCGGCGACACCCGATGCAGGTACGAAGCGGTGCCGCCACGAGAGTTGCCGTTGCCCTTGAGGGTGCAGTAGTTGCCGGCACGACTCAGGCAGCCTCAACGAGGATCAATCTGCCCAGCCTCTGTGCTGGCACGGGCAGTGTTCCCTCACGAGCGGCAGGCGGTGAACTTGCGCAAGCCGACACGCTCCGCCCGGTCCGAGAGGTTCGCGCCACCCTTAGAACACACGTTCGCTCACCGCAAGCAACTCATTAGGAGGCAGGTGACAACCCTTCCGCGCTGGACGCGTCAGGCTCACCGGCCGGCGGCTCATTCTCGAGGGCGTTGGTTCCGGTGTCCGCCGCGGTCTCAAGCCCTCCCGCCGCTGGGTCAACCACCGCCACAGCCTCGGGCCTCGCCCCGGCGTCGTCGGCAACGAGGTCGGCGGCAACCTCGGCCACGGCGTGACCGGATTCGCCGGTCTCCCCCTCGGCCTCCGCTTTCTCGCCCGCGGCCCAAGCCTCGGCTGACATCGTCTCGCCACCTTCGGCCGGCTTCCAGACCATCTCGCCCGACTGCTCGACCCATTCGCCCTCGGCCCACTCGCCCTCGGCGTAGTGGGCTTCCTCAGCAGCCTCGGACTCGCTCTTGATGTCGATGTGCCAGCCGGTCAGACGCGCGGCGAGGCGGGCATTCTGGCCTTCTTTGCCGATCGCGAGCGAGAGCTGATAGTCGTGGACGATCACCGTCGCACGGCCCCGTTCCTCGTCGAGGATGACCTCTTTCACCTTCGCCGGCTGAAGCGCCCGGGACACGAACTCGGCCGGGTCATCGGAGAACGGCACGATGTCGACCTTCTCGCCCCGCAGCTCGGTGGTCACCATGCGCACCCGCGCCCCCCGGGCACCTACGCAGGCTCCGACCGGGTCCACGTTGCTGTCATTCGACCAGACCGCGATCTTGGTCCTGTGGCCGGGCTCGCGGGCGCAAGCCTTGATCTCGACGACGCCGTTGGAGATCTCGGGCACCTCGAGCTCGAACAGGCGCTTGATGAGCCCGGGGTGGCTGCGCGAGACGACGATCTGGGGCCCTTTGCTCGTCTTGCGGACTTCGACGATGTAGGCCTTGAGTCGAGCGCCGTGGTCGTAGCGCTCATAGGGGACCTGTTCGGCCTGGGGCAACAGGGCCTCGACCTTGCCCAGGTCGAGGAGCGTGTAGCGATTGTCGCTCTGCTGGATGATCCCGGTGACGATGTCACCCTCACGCCCGGCGTACTCCTCGTACTTGCGATCGCGTTCGGCTTCCCGGATGCGCTGGAGGATCACCTGGCGCGCCGCTTGCGCCGCGATGCGTCCGAAGTCCTCGGGAGTGTCGTCCCATTCTCGCGTTACGTTCCCTTCTTCGTCGAGCTCTTGCCCGTAGACACGGATCTCCCCGGAGTCCGGGTCGATGGTCACGACGGCTTCCTCAGCAGCCTGCGGCAGGCGCTTGTAGGCAGCCACAAGCGCGTTGGCAAGCGCGTCGAACAACGTGTCGACGGCAATGCCCTTCTCCACGGCGATCTGCTGGAGCGCCTCCAGGAGGTCGAAATTCGTCGAGCTCATAGGGTGTCCGCCATCTCTCTTTGGGCGCTGTCAGTTTCTTCAGCCGCCGAGGACGGCTTTGTGGCGGCGCGGCGCTCACTGCGGGCAGTCGGCGCGGCGGTACTGGCCAACGCCGCTTTCCAGTCGAAGACCGTGTGGGCTCTTTCGATGTCGCCATACGCGAGGCGCCGGCGGCCGTCGGCCAGTCCGGGCGCTGTCACGACGATGCCGTTGTCGTCGGCGGAGGAGAGCTCGCCCTCGCACCTGCGCTCGCCGTCGACTCCGGGCAAGGTCCGCACTGAGATCTGGTGGCCGACGAAACGGCGGAAGTGCTCGGGGCGGCGCAACCGCCTTTCCAGGCCCGGGCTCGAAACCTCGAGTTCGTACCGGCTCGACGGTCCGACTCCTGCCCGGTCGATCGCGGCGGAGATCGCCCTGCTCACGGACGCGAGCGTGTCCAGGTCGATTCCACCCTCACGGTCGACAGTCACGACGATGTTGCCGGAGCGGGTCTCCACGTCCACGAGGTCGAGGCCAGCTGCCTTCAGCAAGGGCGCGGCGACGCGCTCTACGTCGTCTGACGTACCCATCGCCGCTGCCTCCTTCGTAACCTACCTGCTCCAGAAATGACAAAACGTGGGCGGCCGCCCACGTCCACGCCTTCTGCATATCAATCGAACGGTTCGGGAGACTTTAGCATTCCGCCGGCCCACCGGCACTACCCAATCTCAGTTTACTGGACTCGGATCGCGCCCCGTACGCCGTCTAGGTGGGCATTTGCGGCTCCTCGACCAAGTGCTTGAGGTCGTCTCTCGCGAGTCCCAGCTGCTTTCGCACGGTGCCCTCGGCGATCCCGAGCGAGCGGGCCGCCTCCTTCGGCGTTAGGCCCACGACAAAGCACAGCGTTGCGCACGCCCGCCGCCGCGCGGGCATGCGGCCGAGCGCCGCCTCGAGACCGAGATTGGAGACCGCCTCGGCCGCGGTGTCACGACGGGAGACCTGCTCGGTCTCAAGGGGGTACTCGTGCCTCCAGTGACGGCGCGAGAGGCGGAACGCCGTGCGGTAGACGTAACCCGGTGGGTTGGTCCCGAGGCGCACGCGCCGCCAGTGGCCGAGGGTACGGGCAAAGGCCTCTTGCGCCACATCCTCGGCAGTGGGCCGGTCCAGGCCACCGATCTCGAGCGCGCGGACGAGGCGCGCATAGTGGGCTTCGTAGACGGTCACGAAGTCTCCTGCCGCCTCGCTCTTGCGGTCGTCTTCGATGACGACAGTCTGTCCCAACGGGGCGCCCCCAGGTCGCCAGGCGCGCTAACCGCCGATCGGCTTGGCGGACGGGGCCGGCCGCGGGGAGCTCTGGGGTCCCGACCCGCCCGAGCTCGCCGAACCGGGAGAGCCCGACGCGCTGGAACCGACCGTCCTTGACACTCCACCCTGGGTCCCCGAGCACGCTCCCACTGCCATGGCCAACGACCCGGAACCCGGCAAGTCGGCCTGTTCGAGAACGGAGCCGGCGCCGGACAGCGCGTACACCGTCGCTTGCCCTGGTGTCGCGCTGCCCTGGCCGCCGGTCCCGCCGACCTTCGCCGTCGCCTGGGCGTGGACGAGCACCGCCCACCTGTCGACGACGGTCATGACGTCGTTTCCCCCGCCCGCAAAATCGGCCCGCACTCTCGCGGCCTGGCCGGTCGTGTGCGCCACGACAACGACGATCGGCGATCGCTCCGCGACACCGACCACCTGGTCCGACAGCACGTCGATGGGCTGGGCCAGCGACGGCCCGAGAGGGACCGTCACGACGCCGACGGCACCGGAGTCGGACACTTCCACCACGAGGGCCCGTTTGAGGGCGCAGCTCACCGGCGCCGCGCGCACGCTCGAGGTGGGAACCGATGGGCTTCGTCCCGTCCCGGTGGCCACGGGAGTGGAGACAGGCGCCGAGGCGGGGACGAGTTCGAGGGGCGCCATGACAAAGGTGGCCGTGAAGGCTCGGACGCTCACACCGCCGCCCGTGCGAGTGAACAGATGCCGGATGACCGCGCCGCCGATCGACCCGTAAGGCGAGTAGAGCGAGCAATTCCAGATACTGCACAAGGACGTGCCCGAACTAGCGAAAGCACGCGTGGCCCGCAGCCGGCCCGAGCTCGGAGTACCTTGGGCGACCGCGGCCGCGGGTGAGACCACACTCGCCGGGGAACCTGCCTTTGTCCCGGTGTTGACCCAGCCGAGTCCCTCAGGAGCGCCACCGGGGCTCATCGGAGCCGGGGCGGCCGCCGACATGCGGCCGAAGCTCGGTGCCCTTTGGCTCGGGGACTTCCCCAGCGCCGTCACCGTCGTCCCGCGGTGACGGCTGACGCCGATGCCCACGCCCGCGCCGACGAGCACGATCACAAGGCCGAGAGTCGCCGCGGTGCGGGCGCGACGGGCCTGTTGGCGGCGGTGGCGGCGGACGATGCCGTCGAGGACCTCTCGCGAGGGCTTGACGGGGTTCGCCTCGTCGAGAAGATGGGAGAGATCAGGGCCGTCCATTACGTCCTTTCAAAGCGACGAGGAGGCAGTTTCGCGCTGTTGCAGTTTCGAGACGGTCTTGGCGCCGCCGCAGCCTCGCTCGGCCGCCTAGGCGATCGCGGGTAACTCGGGGAGCCCAAGGCCGCCTGCCGCGACACCGCACGGGCATCGAGGCAGCCGGCCAAGGCGGCAAAGGAGGGCCGCCAGAACATGCTCAGGAGGAGGCGACGAGCTGGTAGACGACCGTGACCTGGACCGAGATCTGCTGCTGACCCGCCTGCACCGGTACCGAGCCGCCGCCGGCCACGGGGGCCTGCGCGTTGAGGTTGTAGTACACGTACTGGCCGGCGTTCTCCTGGTCGGTGATCGAGACGATCGGTCCGAGTGTCAATCCTCCTCCCGCGGCAACCTGGGTCGCCTCGGTGTTCGCCGCCTGCATCGCCTGCGCCCGTGCGGAGGCGAGCAGCGCCGACTGGTTCGAGATGGAGAAGGAGATGCCGCCGAGAGTGACCCCGTTCCCCGTCGCGGTCACGGCGGCGTCCAGGGCTTGGCCGAGGTCGGCGAGGTCGTTCATCGTGACCGAGAGGTCGTCCTCGGCAGTGAAGCTGCGGACAACCCCTTTCGAGTTCGTGTTGGCAGAGAGGTTCAAATAGCTCGTCTGCATGTCCTTCAACTGCACGCCGCTTTGTTCCAGCGACTGCTCGAGGGTTGCCACCTGGGCGTTGTTGTGCTCGAGGGCCACGACCGCGGTGCGCGCGGTCGTGGTCACGCCGATGCTGAACGTGGCGGTGTCGGGCGTGCCCTCCACCACGCCGTTACCTGTGACGGTGATGGTCGGCGGCGAAGTCGTCGAAGCGTCATGTGACGCGGTGAGCACAGCCTTAATGTTGGCTGAGCGAGGCTGCGAGCCGGAGCTGCTCAGCGCGGCCGCGCCGACGAGGGACCCCACCACCACCAGCGCCGCGACGCCGACGATGCCGGCGGCTCGGGCGGCAAAACTCGGACCGTGCGTGGGGGCGCCGACCGGGCCGGCGAAGCCCGGACCGCTCGCGTCCGCAACTGTTGACTCAGGCCCAGCGCTCAGCGATGCCTGCGCTGAGTCCCCCTGTCCGGGGAAAGCTCCGGGCTCTCGGCTGTTCACTCGGTCTTCGTTCACTTCGGACTCTCCTTGCGTGAGTGCTCGACCCTCCCGCTGAGGGTCCAATGCTGCAAAGCGTCCGGCCTGCCGATTCGCGTACTTCGGATCTCTCAGGCCGGTCGACGCCTGACCAGAGCGGGTCGAGACCGCGCCCGTGCGATGCGAAGCCGCACCGGTAGGTGGGTCGGTACAGGCTTGTCCGACGATCGCGCCATGCCACTCGCAACGGCTCCCCCGGATCGCTCGGTGCCCGGCCGCAACTTCCCCAAAGGGCGTGCCAGCAGGCGCGCTTTCCCGAGGCCTCCGCGGGCCCAGACGCGACGCCCATCAGGCCTGACCGAAGGGCGCGGCCGGCGCCGTCCCCTCCTCGCCGCCGGAGGTGTCGCGATAGTCCTGGCATGCGGAGCTCTCGGCGCGGTGGTCGCGAACCGGGCACCCCGGCCCGTGGTATTGCTGGCAGTCGCGCACCGCGTCCCCGCAGGCGTCCCGGTCACTGCTTCCGACCTGGAGACCGTTTCGGTCGCCCCCGTCGCCGGTCTGGACGCGATACCCCTGCTGGACGCCGGACAGGTGATCGGTCGCCGTGCGGCAGAGGAGCTCGAACCCGGTTCGCTGCTGGTGCCTGCAGAGCTGAGCCCGCAACAAGGGCTGCCGGCCGATGTCGCGCTGATAGGAACAAGCCTGGCAGTCGACCAGATGCCCGCCGAGCTAACCGCCGGCGAGCGCGTCCTCGTTGTGCTGTCCGGCACGAACGGCGTGGGTTCCAGCCTGGCGACCGACACCGCGAGTGCCGCCGGAGGTACGTCGAGTCGGGCCTCGGTGCCGTCGCCGACCGGTCCCCCAGGCTCGGTGCTCTGCCGCGCCACAGTGATCTCGGTCTCGTCCCCAGTCAGCTCGTCCGGCCTGGCCGGCACGCCGGCGACAACCTCTGTTGCGACACTCGAAGTGCCGGAGGCGGCTGCGGGCGCCGTCACCGCCGCGAGCGCCGCGGGAGACGTCAGCCTGGCAGTGGTCGGCGGTTCGGATGACGGCGCCGCGGCACCATGATCCTCCCCGGGATCTCCCGGACAGGTGCCCGGTGACAAGCGCTCTAAATCCAGCCGCCCCCATGTCCCGGGTTCGGCTCGACAAGGCGCTCGTCGATAAGGCGCGTTCGCTTCGGGCGAGCGTGGCGGAGCGGCTGGCGACGGATCCGCAGCGCCCGGACAGTCTCGGCCTCGCTGCAGCGGAGACCGCCAACATGAGCCGCGCGGCGGTCCGTGACCTCGTCGTCGACCTGCTCGACCGGGAGGCGGTTGCCCTCATGGCCAACGGGCAGGATCCGCTCCCGAAACTTGACGAGAGGACACTCGTCGAACTCGTGCTTGCGATGCTCTTCGGCCTCGGCCTGTTGCAGGTCTTCATCGATGACGAAATGGTCGAGAACATCGACGTGAACGGCGCCGAGACCGCGTTCGTTACGTTCGCGAACGGAGACAAGCTCTGTTTCGGGCCTATCGCCGAGAACGACGACGAACTCGTGGCGATGGTCAGGTCGGCCGCGGCACGTTTCGGTCTTTCCGAGCGGCGGTTCGACTCGGCCCAGCCTGAGCTCGACCTCCGCCTCCCCGACGGCAGCCGCCTCTCCGCCGTGATGGCCGTCACGGCCCGGCCAGTCATAGACATAAGGCGTCATCGTCTCTCCGACCACAGCTTGGACGACCTCGTCGCGCTCGGAACGCTCGATGACGATCTCGCCCGGATGCTCGCGGCCGCGGTTCGTGCCAAGCGCAACATCCTCATCTCCGGCGCCATGAACTCCGGCAAGACCACGCTGCTTCGCGCGCTGGCGGCGGAGATCAGCCCCCTCGAGCGCATCGTGACCATCGAGCAGGCACTCGAGCTGGGGCTCGATCGCCAGATCGAGCGGCACCCCGACACGGTCGCGATGGAGTCCCGACTCGCGAACACAGAAGGTGTCGGGGCAATCGGCATGGCACAGCTTGTGCGCCGGTCCCTGCGCATGAACGCGTCGCGCGTCATCGTCGGCGAGGTGCTCGGGGACGAGGTCGTCCCGATGCTGAATGCCATGAGCCAGGGCCGGTCGGGCTCCATGGCGACCATCCACGCCGACGATTCCGCCGGGGTCTTCCGACGCCTGGCCGCCTACGCCATCCAGGCGCCGGAACGCCTTCCCCTCGAAGCGACCAACCTCCTCATCGCGGGTGCGGTCCACCTGGTCGTCCATCTCGACACAGCCGACTGCCGAACGGCCGCTAACGCCACGACGCCCTTGCATCGGGAGGAGCGTGAGTTCCCCGGGCCCTCGCGCCACGTCGCCTCGGTGCGGGAGGTCGTCGGAGTCGACGGCCCACTTGTCATCACAAACGAGGTCTGGAGGCCAGGGCCTGACGGCCGCGCCGTTCCGGCCGCGCCGCTTCGCGACGCCACGGCTGCGCTCTTGTCGGCCCACGGTTACCGACCGCCGCGCCGGGAATCGGTGGGAGCCTGGTGACAACCGCGGCGCTGATCCTCGTTGCTTCGGCGGGAGGTGCCGGTGTGTGCCTGTTCATCGCCGGTGTGCGGCGGGCGCCCGTGGACCGGATAACGAGCGCTGCCCAGCACCGCGGGCCGACGCGTGGACAGCTGCGACAAGGTGCCGTCGCGCTGAGTG
>Ga0181530_10001364_pt1 | contig 30862 bp, 26 predicted proteins | sample PEATcosm2014_Bin_42_FD_119769 | JGI IMG/M metagenome (GOLD analysis project Ga0181530, IMG submission 119769) | Peatland microbial communities from MTU Mesocosm Facility, Houghton, MI, USA - PEATcosm2014_Bin10_60_metaG | ecosystem: Environmental > Terrestrial > Soil > Wetlands > Peat | place...
CCCTTGGGACCCTTCAGTTGGAGAGGTTGGAGGGGGAGGAGGCCATGTGCCGCGGCTGTCGTTCCGACCGGCGGTCGGAACGACAGCCGCGGCACATGGCCTCCTCCCCCTCCAACCTCTCCACCGGATGGATTGCAAAGGCTGCGCCTTTGCTGGGGGTCCCGGGGGCAAAGCCCCCGGGCGGGTTTCAGGGCAGAGCCCTGATCTTCCTTGCGTCCAGTCAGCGCCGCAGCAGCTTGGCGGCCTCAGGGGCGAAGTAGGTCAGCACACCGTTGCACCCGGCCCGCTTGAACGCCATCAACGTCTCCATCATCGCGCGGTGGTGCTCCAGCCAGCCGTTCTGCACCGCGGCCATGACCATCGCGTATTCGCCCGACACCTGATAGGCGAAAGTCGGCACGCCGAAGCGGTCCTTCACGCGCCGCACGATGTCCAGGTAGGGCAAGCCCGGCTTCACCATCACCATGTCGGCGCCTTCGGCAATGTCGAGCGCGACCTCGCGCAGCGCCTCGTCGGAATTGGCCGGGTCCATCTGGTAGGTCTTCTTGTCGCCCTTCAGCGCGCCGCCCGAGCCGACCGCATCGCGGAACGGGCCGTAGAACGCCGAGGCGTACTTCGCCGCGTAGCTCATGATGCGGGTGTGGATCAGCCCGGCCTCGTCCAGCGCGCCGCGGATGGCGCCGACGCGGCCGTCCATCATGTCCGAGGGAGCGATCACGTCGATGCCGGCCTCGGCCTGGTTCACCGCCTGGCGGGTCAGCACGCGGAGGGAGTCGTCGTTGGCCACGTAGCCGTTGCGGATCACGCCGTCATGGCCGTGGTCGGTATAAGGGTCCAACGCCACGTCGCCGACCAGGCCCAGTTCGGGGAACTCGCGCTTCAGCAGCCGGGCCGCCTCGCACATGAGGTTTTCCGGATTGGTGGCCTCGGTGCCTTCGGCGTCCTTCTTCTCCGGCGGCGTGGCGGGGAACAGCGCGACGGCGGGGATGCCGTATTGCAGCGCCGGCTCGACGTGGCGCGCCAGGCGATCGAGGGTGACCCGCTGCACGCCGGGCATCGAGGCGACGTCGGTGGTGGTGCCGCGGCCCTCGATGATGAACACCGGCCAGATCAGGTCATCCACCGACAGCGCGTTCTCCGCCACCAGCCGGCGGGTCCAGGCGTCGTAGCGGTTGCGGCGCATGCGGGTGGTGGGGAATTGGCCGACGCTCATGGCGGCGCTCCTGCGGCGCGAGGGGGGATCGCCGGCTGCACATAGGCCCCGCGCGCGGCCTGGTCCAGCAGTTCGAGCACCGCGTTCGCGGCGGCTTCCGAGGGCAAGCCGTGCGGCGGACGAAGCTGTTCCAGCACCGCGCGGCAGGCAGCGCGTTGTGCCGCCGCCGTCGCGGGGTCGGTCAACAGACGGGTCAGCGTGGCGGCGAGGCGGGCCGGCGTGCAGGCCTGCTGGATCATCTCGGGGACGATCTCGCGCCCGGCCAGCAGGTTCAGCAGCGACGCGTAGCGCACGGTGACCAGGTAATGCGCGATGGCGGCGGTGAGCGGGTTGACGCGGTAGCCGACCAGCATCGGCACGCCGGCGAGCGCCAGCTCCAGCGTGGCGGTGCCCGACTTGGTCAGCGCGGCGGCGGAAGCGGCGAAAGCGTCGTGTTTTTCCGCCGTATCGGTGACCAGGATCGGCGGGATCGGCCAGGCGGCGGTGCCCCGGCGGACCGCCTCGGCGACGGGCGCGGCGATCGGCACCACCGGTTGCAGGTGCGGGACGAGCGCCGCGACGCGCTGCAAGGTGGCACCGAGGATGGGGAGCAATCGGGAAACCTCGGTGCGACGGCTGCCGGGCATCATGGTGAGGATGCGTGTATCGGGGGCGATGGCGTGGCGGGCGCGGAAGCCGGCGGCGTCGCCGGTATCGGCGCCGCTCTCCAGCACCGGATGGCCGACGAAGGTCGCCGGCAGGTTGTGGCGGGCGAAGAACGCCGGCTCGAACGGCAGCAGACAGAGCAACCGGTCCCACAGGCCGGGGTAGTGCTTCACCCGGCCTTCGCGCCACGCCCAGGCTTGCGGCGCGACGTAGTGGACGCGGGGAATGCCGAGCGGGACGACGGCGCGGAGTACCCGCAGGGTGAAGCCGGGCGAGTCGATCGTCACCACGACGGCGGGGCGCCGTGCGGCGATGTCCGCGGTCGCCTGGTTCAGCCGGGCCCTGAGCATGCGCAGGCGCGGGATGATCTCGAGCAAGCCCATCAGGGCGAGGTCGCGCATCGGGAACAGGCTGGCGAGGCCCTGGGCTGCCATGGCCTCGCCGCCGATACCGGCGAAGTCCGTGTCGGGCCGGCGCGCGGCGATGGCGCGCATCAGGCGGGCGCCGATGGCGTCGCCGCTGGCCTCGCCGGCGATGAGGTAGATCAGGGGCATGCGCCTCCCTGGCACGCATCGGCCGATCGGACCAGCCCGATCGCGCGCACGGGTTGCCTTTCACCGCAATAGCGGTCGATACGACCCGGCGTTGCTCGGCCCCGGGATCAGCGCAAAGCGACGGATAAGGACATGGGAGCCGGTGGGCCGAGCCAGGCTTTGGTAGCCGTGCAGGAGACAGGCCGAAGCCGTTCCTGCAAGTAGCAGATCAGCAGCCAGTATTCACGTTATAGTTGTAATTAACGTTGAAATAACGACTTTCTGCTGTCGCCGCGATGTGTCAATATCACGCCTGCGTGAGGAGTATCGGGAATGATGCGGCGTAAGTGTCACTTTGTGAGCCAGTTTGCCAAGGCGTCAGGCATCGCCTGTATCGTGCTTCTGGCGGTGACGCAGGCGCATGCGTTGGTCATCGACGCGGGCTTCGAAGCCTCGATTACCAGTGCCCCGAACGCTGCCACGATCGAAACCGCCATCGATACCGCGGTGGATGCCATTGCCAGCCTGTACAGCAACCCCGGCACGGTGAGCATCCTGTTCACCACCGCGCCGACCGCTTCGGGTGTCCTGAGCGATAGCAGCACCGTGGAGGATACCGAGACCTACAGCAGCTACATCGCTCTGCTGAAGACCGATGCAACGGCCAACCCCGCCAACACCACGCTGGCCACGGCGGTTGCCAATCTGGGATACGGCAACGACGCAAACGGGTCGCGGGACATTGCAGCCTCCACCGCTCTGCTCCGGGTCGGGCTGGGAGACGCATCCGTCACGCCATGCTACAACAGCACGGGTGTCGTCATCACGAGCTGTAACGGCGCCGGCGCCGGGCTCGGTCTCTATGACGGCGTCATCACCCTGAGCAGCAACCAGCCGATCGACTACACGCGCCCGGTTGCCTCGGGGTACTATGACGCAATCCGAATCGTGGAACATGAGACCGATGAGGTCCTCGGCGGCGGCGGCGCGGGTTCGACGCTGAATGCCATCGCGACTTATGGCCTGAACAACATCTATCATCCCCTGACGCTATTCGACGGCCCGCTGGATCTCTACCGCTACAGCGCTCCGCATACGCCCAGCTTCTGCACCGCCGCGGCGACGCCGAGCGCCCTCTGCACGTCATCCACAACCCCGACCGCGTATTTCTCAGTCAATGGCGGCGTGACCGCCATCGTCGGGTTCAATCAGGCTTCCGGCGGCGATTTCGGCGACTTCCTTTCCTCCAGTGGTTGTCCCGACTACGTGCAGGATGCTTTCACCTGCCCCAACCAGCAAGCGAACGAAACCGCGTCATCGCCCGAATACCTGATGCTGGAGGCGCTCGGCTATGACCCGGTGCCGGAACCGACCTCGCTCGCGATGCTGGGCATGGCAATGGGCGGCCTGGCGCTGATGCGGCGGCGCCGGGCATACGGTTTCGCGGGCGTGACGCAATCATAATCCCCGCTGTCGATCGGCGGAGCCGTCCGACCCATCTCCCCACAATCCCCCCGTGGCGGCCGCGGTTGATCGCTTTGCCGCGCCGGGCAAAATGAGCGCGTGATCGGCGGCGCCGCATGCGCCCGCGGAGGGATGACATGCTGGGACCATCGGCCCACCTCGATACGTTCGCCCGCGACAGGCTGCCGCCTCCGGAGCAATGGCCGGACCTGATGCTGGACGGCTTCGACTATCCGGAACGCCTGAACGCCGCCGTGGAACTCACCGACGCGATGGTCGGCAAGGGGTTCGGCGACCATACGGCGCTGATCGGCAACGGCCGCCGGCGCACCTACAAGGAGCTGACCGACTGGAGCAACCGCATCGCCCACGCCCTGGTGGAGGATTACGGCGTCATTCCGGGCAACCGGGTGCTGATCCGTTCCGCCAACAATCCGGCCATGGTGGCGTGCTGGCTGGCGGCGACCAAGGCGGGCGCCGTGGTGGTCAACACCATGCCGATGCTGCGCTCCGGCGAACTGACGCAGATCGTCGACAAGGCGGAGGTGTCGCTGGCGCTGTGCGACACGCGGCTGATGGACGACCTGGTGCATTGCGCCAAGGACAGCGCGTTCCTGAACACGGTCGTCGGGTTCGACGGCACCGCCAACCACGACGCGGAACTCGACCGGCTGGCGCTGGGCAAACCGGTGCGGTTCGCCGCGGTGCCGACCGGACGGGACGACGTGGCCTTGCTCGGCTTCACGTCGGGGACGACCGGCGAACCGAAGGCCACGATGCATTTTCATCGCGACCTGCTGATCATCGCCGATGGCTACGCGAAGGAAGTGCTGCACGTGACGCCGGACGACGTGTTCGTCGGCTCGCCGCCGCTGGCGTTCACCTTCGGCCTCGGCGGGCTGGCGATCTTCCCGTTGCGTTTCGGCGCGGCGGCAACGCTGCTGGAGAACGCCTCGCCGCCGAACATGGTGGAGATCATCCAGACCTACAAAGCGACGATCAGCTTCACCGCGCCGACCGCCTATCGCGCCATGTTGCAGGCGATGGACCGGGGCGCGGACCTCTCGTCGCTGCGCATCGCGGTGTCGGCCGGCGAGACGCTGCCGGCGCCGGTGTTCGAGGAGTGGATACGCAAGGTGGGAAAACCGATCCTGGACGGGATCGGCGCGACCGAGATGCTGCATATCTTCATCACCAACCGGCTCGATGACCTGGCGCCGGGCAGCACCGGAAAGCCGGTGACGGGCTATGCAGCGCGGGTGGTCGATGACGCCATGCACGAGGTGCCGCGCGGCACGGTGGGTTGCCTGGCGGTGCGCGGGCCGACCGGCTGTCGCTATCTCGCCGATCCGCGCCAGCGAAACTATGTGCGGGATGGCTGGAACCTGACCGGCGATTCGTTTGTACAGGACGCGGCGGGACGGTTTCATTTCGCCGCGCGTTCGGACGACATGATCCTCTCGAGCGGCTACAACATCGCCGGACCGGAAGTCGAAGCCGCTTTGCTGTCGTGCGCCGAGGTGAAGGAATGCGCGGTCATCGGCGTGGCGGACGAAGCACGCGGCCAGATCGTCCAGGCGCATGTCGTGCTGGCTGGCGGAGTAGCGCCCGACGACGCAACGCGGCTGCGGCTGCAGAACCATGTCAAGGCGACGATCGCGCCGTATAAGTATCCGCGATCGGTGATGTTCACCGATGCCCTGCCGAAGACGCAGACCGGGAAAATCCAGCGGTTTCGCTTGAGGAGCGGGGCATAGCGGCTTGGTGCTGCCAGCCCCGGGTGATCCTGCCTGTTGCGAGCACGACTTTTAACGCGGTGACGTCCGTGTTGAGATCTTGCTATACCGCAACGCATCGCCGTTATCGCCTGGCGATCCGCTGCGCGCTGTTCCAGACCCCCGACAACCAAGCTAAGGTGGCCGCCTCAGCGAAGGCGCCGCCGGCGGAATGACGCTCACGAACACTGAAGCCAGGGCACGCGCCATACTGGCGGCCCGCATCGCCCGGCACCGTGCTCGCCGAGGCCCCGCACCCAAGGGATGGCTCGGCCGGCTCGGCCCGGGGTTGATTACCGGCGCCTCCGACGACGATCCGAGCGGGATCGCCACCTACTCGCAAACCGGCGCGCAGTTCGGCTACGCGATGTGCTGGGTGATGCTGTTCTGCTTCCCGCTGATGGTAGCCATCCAGGAGATCAGCGCGCGCATCGGCCGCGTGACCGGCCAGGGCATCGCCGGCAACATCCGCGCGCATTACCCGTCCTGGCTGCTGCGTGCCATCGTCGGGTTGCTGCTGGCGGCGAACATCATCAATCTCGGTGCCGATCTCGGTGCGATGGGGGCGGCGCTGACGTTGCTGCTCGGCGGCCCGACCAGCCTGTATGTCGTCGGCTTCGCGATCGGCTGCGTCGTGCTCGAGGTGTTCATCAGCTACGAGCGTTATGTCGCCATCCTGAAATGGGGCAGCTTCATCCTGCTTTCTTATGTGGCGGTCGCGCTGGTGGTGCACGTGCCCTGGGGGCTTGTGCTGTATCGCACCTTTGTGCCGAACTTTTCGCTTAGCAAGGATTACGTCGTCACCGTGGTGGCGGTGCTGGGCACGACGATCACGCCCTATTGCTTCTTCTGGCAATCGTCACAGGAGGCGGAGGACGAGCGGATCGATCCTTTGGCGCAACCATTGCTCGATGCGCCCGAGCAGGCGCCGGCGGAGATCGGACGGATGCGGTTCGATACGTATATCGGCATGGCGTATTCGAACGTGGTCAGCCTGTTCATCATCGTCAGCACCGCGGCGACCTTGAACGCGCATGGCGTCACCGACATCCAGACCTCGTCCCAGGCGGCCGAGGCGTTGCGGCCGATCGCCGGGATGTTCACCTTCACGCTGTTCGCAGGCGGCATCATCGGCATCGGTCTGCTCGCGGTGCCGGTGCTGGCCGGGACGGGCGCCTATGCGCTCGGCGAGGCGCTGGGATGGACCACCGGCCTGGATCGCAAGCCGCTCGATGCCAAAGCGTTCTACGGCACGATTGCGGTGTCCACGCTGATCGGCATCCTGATCAACTTCGTCGGGCTGGATCCGATCAAGGCGCTGTTCTGGTCGGCGGTGATCAACGGCGTGGTGGCGGTGCCGCTGATGGCGATCATCATGCTCATGGCGATGCGCCGCGACGTGATGGGCCGCTTCGTGCTGCCGCGGCCGCTATGGGCGATCGGGTGGCTGTGCACCGGGACGATGGCGGTCGCGGTGGCGATCATGTTTGCGACCTGGTGATTGGGTCGCAGCAGTTGGTTCGCTACGGCTGCCACTCATGGCATCCAGGGACCGAGTACTTGATCCGCTGTGAAATCAAGCTCGGCCAGGTCAACGCGCGACTGCTCGTTGTGGTCGGTCAGGAAGGCAAGGGCTGCAGCGCGGGCAGCGGGCAGTTCCTTGCTGACGATCGTCGGCACGGTGGACCGCAGGCTGGGGCTGTCTTCCAACAGAGTCCGGATTTCGGCACGCTGCTCGATGATCGTTTCGTGCCAGCCCGGTCGTGGTTCCGCAGCCGGAGACGTCTGCTGCTTGATCAGGTGGGTCAGGATAGTCCGAATCCGGTTGGTCAGTTGGCGCCTGTCGCTCTTGCCCAAGGACTCGATTTCCGCCGCGACGTGTTCCCAGTCCACCTGATCGTTGACCCGCTCGCCGGCGGCAGCCCGCCGCAGCAGAGCAGCCTGGCGCTCGCTCCAGAGCAGCAGGCCGGTGTCGTAATCGCTCATGTTATACGCCTCCGCCTGCGTCGGTGGTCAGGATGGGTCCTACCACGCATTTGGCGCGACGGCTCCCGTTTGCACTGTCCTGCGCCCCTCACACTTACCCCAACCCGCGAAGCCAAGCCCCCGCCTTGGCGACCGCGTCGCGCGCCTTGCCCACCGTCGCCATGGCGCGCAGGAAGCCGTGCACCACACCGGGGAAAATCTCCGTCTCCACCGCCACGCCGGCCTCGCGCAGCCGCCCCACCAACGCCTCGCCCTCGCTCCGCAGCACGTCCAGTTCCGCCAGATGCACCAGCACCGGCGGCAGTCCGCGCAGATCGGCGCGCAGCGGGGCGGCGAGCGGGTGCAGCCGGTCCGCGGCGTGCGGCACGTAGACCGACCAGTAGAACGCCATCCTGTCGCGGCTCAGGCCGCACGAACCATCGCCGAATTCCTGATAGCTCGGGGTGTCCAGCGCGCTGTCGCTCACCGGGTAGGCCGTCAGGATACCGCGCAGCGCCGGTCCGCCGGTGTCGCGCGCCAGCAGAGCGGTGGCCAGCGCCAGGTTGCCACCGGCCGAATCGCCGCCGACCAGCAGACGCGACGTATCGAGGCCCCACTCGGCGCCATGCGCGGCAATCCATCGCAGCACTGCGATGCATTCCTCCAACGCCTGCGGAAACTTCGCTTCTGGCGATAGCGCGTAATCCACCGACACGGCCGCCACGTCGCCGGCGGCGCAATATTCGCGCACCAGCCGGTCATGCGTATCGACCGAGGCCCAGACCCAGCCGCCGCCGTGGAAATACACCATCGTCGGCAACGCGCGGTCGACGCGCGGCCGATAGACGCGGCAGAAAATCCGTCGCCCGCGCGCGGCAATCCAGCGATCGGCGGTCTCTGCCATTGCCGGTCCGCCGCGCGCGAAGGGCAGGTTCAGCGCATCGTTGGTGGCACGGTGTGGATCGAGCGGCACCTCCAGCCGGACCGGCGGATACTTGGCGGCAGCAGCCTCGGCCGCCGCGGTGAAGGCGGCCATTTCCGGATCCCAACGCGAGCGGTCGGCCATGCAGTGTCTCCCCTTCTCTGCCCCGCGTGCGCGCTGCGTGATCGACCGGCGCCGCACTGACATCAAGGGTGCCGCGATGACGGCGCCGGTCAAGCCGGGGCGGTGTTCGGTGTGGCAACCCGTCCCTGCACGCCCACGGTTATGCATGATCGACGCGATACGTCTGTGCTGTCTGCCGTACCATCGCCAGAAACTGGCGCAACACCGACCTGGTATGGAACGCATAGCGCATGTTCGACCTGGCCGGCTGCGCATCGCCATCCCGCATCATGGCAAGCGGCCACGGCACAGTGATATGCTGCGTCACGATCGGCAGGCCGTAGCGCGCGGTGCATGCGACCGCCCGCGGATTCCGTTGGTGGACGACGGAAGGGGATTCGCCGCGGTCACCCCACCGTATCGGCCGACCGTGTCGCACCGGCATCGCCCCCAGCGCTGCGCGACCGGCTGCCATGCAACGCCTCCCTCCGGCGCGCGCGACGCTTGCATCGCCGCCCCGCCGCGCCCTTATGTTGCGCCGCATCATAGCCGCGGCTCATCATGACCGTTCCTCGTCTTAACTCCGCCGGGCGCTTCAACCCCGATTCCCTGTTTCGGCCACGCTCGGTGGCGGTAGTCGGCGCCAGCACCGCGGTCGGCGCGCAGATCTCCGCCAACCTCAGCCTCGGCGCGTTTCGCGGCACAGTGCAGTCGGCGGAAAGCCCGGCCGAGCTGTCCGCCGCGCCCGATCTGGCGATTCTCGCCGGCCCGCCGGCCACCATCGCCCCGGCGCTGGAGGCTCTGGCAGGCATCGGCTGCTACGCCGCAATCGTGCCCGGCCCGGCCGACGGCCTGCCGGAAGCCGTCCGGCGCACCGGCGTGCACTTGCTCGGCCCGCACTCCTTCGGCATCGCCGTCCCCGGCATCGGCCTGAACGCCACGCGCGCGCACATCCCGCCGCCGCCGGGCCGCCTCGGGCTGGTGTCGCAATCCGCTGCGCTGTGCCGCGCGGTGATCGACTGGGCCGGACCGAACGGCGTTGGCTTCAGCCATATCATCGGCATCGGCGGCAACGCGGATATCGGCTTCGGCCGCGCGCTCGACTGGCTCTGCCGGGATTCCAACACCGGTGCCATTCTGCTCGACATCCGCCGGCTGAAGGACCACCGCGCGTTCCTGTCCGCCGCCCGCGCGGCGGCTCGGCTGCGCCCGGTGGTGGCGATCCGCGCCGGCGGCCGCCTGCTGGACGACGGGTCAGGCGAGGCCGAGCTGGCCTTCGAGGCCGCCTTGCGTCGTGCCGGCGTGCTGAGCGTCAGCCGGTTCGAGGACCTGCTGGCCGCCGCGGAAACCCTGTCCCGTGCCCGCCCGGCCCGCGGCGAGGCGCTGGCGATCGTCACCAATGCCATCGGCGCCGGCCGGCTCGCCGCCGATGCCGCCCTGCAAGACGGACTGCGTCTCGCCGACCTGCCGGGCACCGAGCATGGCATCGTCCATGTGCCGCTCGACGCGACGGCACAACTCGCGGCGACGATCGCCTCGGTGGCGGCAACGCCGGGGGTCGGCGGTGTGCTGGTGGTGCACGCGCCTGATGGCGCGACCGACGCGACGACAATGGCGGTGGTCGAGTCGGCCGCACCGTCGATGCGCGTGCCGCTGCTGGTCTGCGCCATGGGCGAGACCACCGGCGCGCTACATCGCGCTACGCTGGCGAAAGCCGGCCTGGCGGTCTTCGCCACGCCGGCCCAGGCGGTGCGGGGCTTCCAGCACCTGGTGCGCGACCGGCGCAACCGTGCCGCGGCGCGCGAACTGCCGCCCAGCACGGTGCTGTCGGTGGCGCCGGACCGCGCCGCCGTGCGCCGGGTATTCGCGCAGGTCCGGCGGTCCGGACGGTTGGGGCTGTTCCAGGACGAGGCACTCGACGTGCTGGCGGCCTACGGCATCCCCGGTGTCCCCACACGCTCCGTCGCCCGCGCCGAGGATGCCCCCGAAGCCGCATTGTTGCTGGGCTTTCCCGTGGTGGCGAAGCTACGCCAGGCGGTGCCGCCGCGCGAACGCCCGCCAGGCGCGCTGGTGCTGGACCTGCACGACGCGGATGAGGCTCGGGCCGCGGCCCGGCTGCTGGTCGCACGACAGACGCGGCGCGCGCGCACCGCGCGCGACTCCGGGATCCTGGTGCAGCGCCAGGTCGCCCGGGCGCGCGAGTTCGGAGTGCGCGTGGCCGACGATCCGACGTTCGGGCCGGTCATCGCCTTCGGCCCGGGCGGCACGGTGGCGGACGGAATACAGGACCTCGCGATGGACCTGCCGCCGCTCAACCTGCCGCTGGCGCATGGCCTGATCGGGCGTTGCCACGTCGGCGCCATGCTTGGCCAGGCGCTGCGCGACATGCCGGCGGCCGATGAACCGGCCGCCGCTGAGGCGCTGGTGCGGATCAGCCAGTTGATCGTCGATTGGCCGGAGATTGCCGAACTGGAGATTCCGGCCTTGTTCGCCGATGCGGCCGGGGTGACCGCGGCGGATGCCTGGCTGCGGTTGCGCGCCGCCGACGCGCCGCCGGCGATGCTGGCGATCGCACCCTACCCGTCCGAACTGGTCGAGCTTTGGTCGGGCGGTGGCGAGAGCTTCGTCGTCCGGCCGATCCGCCCGGAAGACGCCGAACAGCATGGCGGATTTTTCAGCCGGCTGCCGGCGATGGACGTGCGGTATCGGTTCTTCTCCACCATGCGCGAGCTGTCGCAAGAGCAGATGGCGCGGCTGACCCAGGTGGATTACGACCGCGAGATGGCGTTCATCGCGGCGCGCGAGGCGACCGGCGAGACCGTCGGCGTGGCGCGGCTGGTGCGCGAGCCAGGCGGGCGCAGCGGCGAATTCGCCGTGATCGTGCAGCCGGATGTGAAGGGGCACGGGTTGGCGTCGCACCTGATGCAGCGGCTGATCGACTGGGCGCGGCAATGCGGAATGGCCGAGGTGGTCGGCCAGGTGCTGGCGGAAAACGCGCCGATGCTGGCTTTCGTACGGCATCTCGGTTTTTCGCTCCGGCGCTTGCCGGAAGAACCCGACGTGATCGAGGCGCGGCTGACGCTGTAACCGCTCCCGCGCCACGCGCGGGAGCGGTCGAGGCGCGAGAGCGTCGCGGGTGAGAGCGATCGGGTCGGCGCACGGCCCGACTTGCTTGTTCAATAGCGTGCGGCACGCGACACCCTCACCCTCGGTGCTGCGCACCTCGACCTCTCCCGCGCAGCGGGAGAGGTTTCCTTGCTACCCCGGCCGTAGCAGCGCCATGGCCGCCTCCGGACCTGCGAGAATCTCGACCAGCCGCACCCGCGCGGCCAGGGTCATCCCGGCCCCACCGGCCCGCACCGCCGCGGCGGCCTCGCGCAACTGCGCGTCATAGGCGTCGCCGCCGCCAATGACGCGCGCTTCGCTCTCCAGTTCCCGCAGATGCCGCGCCGTCGTTTCCAGTGCATTCTCCGCAGCGGCGTCGCTCCCGGCCGGCGGCTGGCGCAACAACGGCAGGAACTCGGCGGTCATGGCCTGGGCAAATCGCTGTCGGCAGCCGGCATCGAGCCGCTGGCGGATCGCTTGCTCGCGCGCGCGCATCTGGGGGACGTCGGTGCGTTCCGCCAGTTGCCGCAGCAGCGTCACGGTGCGCCGTATCTCCTGGGCGGCATCCGCCAGGTCGATGCGAGAAACCGCGATTTCCATTCCGCCGCCGGTTTCGAGGCCCACCAGCAACGCCTCGGTTGCGTCCTGGCCGGCTTGCCGCAGCGCGGTTTCCCCGGATGGGCCCAGCTCCGGCGCGATTTCAGCCAGCAGCGCGGCGAGTTGCGGCAACTTCGCCAGCAGCAGAGTGATCAGCATGGTCAGCGCGTCCGGACAGCGCGCCCGGACATCGGCGAGCATGGCCTGAATTGGCGCCAGCCGGGGCGACGCGATGCCGGCGTCGGCCTCGGCGACGAGTTCCCGCAGCAGCGGGGCCTGCGTCAGCACCGCGCCAATCCGCCGCGCCAGCGCCGGATACAGCGCCACGTTCAGCCCGGTTTCGGCCCAGCCGACCGGCAGCGGCGCGGCGGCGAGCAAACCGGCCGCGCGCGGCCACAGCAGGTCGCCGGCGCGGGCGACGGCCTCGGTCTGGTGCGCGGACAATGCCCGGATCAGCGCATCGATCGCCGCGGCCTCGGCGCCGAGCCCGGCCCGCACCGTGGCGGCGAGCGGCGTCAAGGCCGACCGCGGGATGGTGGGTAGATGCGGCTGCCAGCGTGGCGGCGGCACGATCAGCGGCTCCAGCGGCAGGAACAGCAGGCGGGTGAAGCGCAACGGCCGCGGCGGACGCAGTTGGGCCAGCCGCCGGCGCAGCGGCTCGATCAACTGGTCGGCACCCCCGCGGTGCGGCAACTGGTCCACCACAGCGACCGCGCGCGCCACCTCGGCATCCGGCGCCTCCGCCAGGCGGCGGCCGAGTTCGCGGATGTCGCGTCCCGAGGAGCCGCCGGACTTCTGCGCCATCATCGTCGCCCCGTCACGCGGAGAGCGCCCGCAGGCGCTCATTGCGCGCGATCAGGCCGAAGCTGGCGCTGCCGGTACGCCAACCCTCACTCAGGCTGATGACCCGGCAGTCATGGCCGGGCTGCAAGCTCGCCCACTGCTGCCCGGTCCACTCGGCCGCTTCCTCCGGCAGGTCCGGGACGAGCTGTGCCATTTCCAGCAAAGCGGCGCGTTGCGCGGTGGGCCATCTGGCGTCGCGCCACAGCAGGATGATGCGATGCCAGCCGTCCAGCAGCCATTCGGTTCGGGCAATCCGCTCCGTCAGCTCGTCCGGAGTGCGAGCCCACTGGTGCAGCAGCGCCGGGACATCCGCCGCCAGGCCACGGGTATTCTGCACGAGGATAGCGGCGGCGCTGATCACCAGGGCGGCGGCGGCGGCCACCATGGCGGCCAGCGCGGCGATCGCCTCCCCCGCATTGACCTTCGCCCACATGTCGGTCTCGGCGCGCAGGGTGGCCAAATCGGCGAGCAGCGTCGGCAGGCGGGCCGCGTCGGCGTTGGGCGGCAGGCCGATCGGGGCGAACAGCGCGCCGAGCGCATCGAGATCGCGCGAGACCGCCTCCGGTGTCAGCCCGGGCAGGGCGGCGGAGCGCAGTGCCAGCCAGAGCAGGGAGACCGTGCGCAGCCGAGCCGCCGCGTCACCGGTTGCCGCGGCGATGGCGGCGGCCTGGGCCGCGTGGCCGGCCAATCCCTCGGTGGCGACGACGCGGGCGGCGAGACGAACCGAGCTGGGGGTCAGCGCCGGCAGCCGCCGCAGCTCCTCATACAGCCGCAGGTCGTGCACCGTCGGGCGGCAGAGCGTGCGGGCGCTGTCCCAGGGCAGGATATAGACGCCGCGGCCGCCGGACGGGTTCGGCACCACCAGCTCGATCCCGGACCGGTTCATCGGGCGCATCCGGGCACCGGAGAGCAGTGGCGCGGTGAAAGGCGCATCGACACCACGCTCGGCGAAGCTGACCGGCTGGTAGGATTCGGCCATCGGCAGGTTGATCACGGCCATGCCGCCCACCCTGCGCCCGGAGAATGAAAAAACCCTTGATGGATCAGGGGTGCCGGAAATCGGCGGGCGCGAGGCGGGCGGCACCGCCGGCGACCCGAGGGTGTTGGGTACTGACCCATACCAACACAGCGCATTGTTCGCTCATCGGCGCGGCGAGCGGTGACCGTGACCTCGCGCCACGCGCCGAGGCACGTCGTGGATGCCGGCCTGCGCCGGCATGACGATGGTAGCGCCGTCCGTGGGTCAATCTTTTCGCCGGTTGGTGTTAGTCCAATTCACGCGCTGGTCGCGTCGTCGCTTTTTCGTCCCGCCGTTTATCCTCGCACCAGCAAGACGATGAGGACGATCAGCAGGATCGTGCCCAGCCCGCCACCGACATACGGGCCGCCGAAGTAAAAGCCGCCGCCCCCGAACAGGATCATGAGAATGATGATGAGGAGTATCAGGTTCATGTGTTGCGTCCCTCCAATGGGTAATCGTCGGGCCTAGTTATCAGGGGCCGATGGGAGGCAACCAAATCACTGTGGCGATGAACCGGTCACAATCGAGGCAACACCCGGTCACCGTCACGCGTGCGCCGGTGACTGCGACCGGCCATCGGATGATGTGCGGATGAGACGTGTTGGCGTTGCGGCACCATCGTCATGACGGACCGGCCCGCCATGACGCGGTGGCAGCGGCCGGTGGATCAACCACCGGCCGCCGGGCATCGCTCAAGCCAGCACGAGTTTGGGATCGAGCACCTTTCCCTTGGTTTCCGGCCCGCACAGCACCGCCAGGATGAAACTGCCCGCACCGACGATGGTGCCGATCAGCATGGAGATGCCGAACCCGACGCCATAGTTGGTGGCGATCCCGGTCAGGATCAGCGGGATGAACCCGGCAACGAAGGCGCCTGAGTGATAGACAAGGGCACCCGCTGTAGCGCGTACCTCGGTGGGGAAGCGCTCCGCCAGGTAGCTCGGGTTCTGGCCATAGATCGCCTGGCCGAACAGGCCTTGCACGGTGAAGCCGACGATGATCGTCATCAGGTCGTGCGACAGCAGGTAGATCGGCGCGATGAAGATCGCGAATGCCGCCGGAATGATCATCGACCAGCGCCGGCCGATGCGGTCGGCCAGCACGCCCCAGAACCCCATCGCCAGGAACGCCAGCAGATTGGCGAGCGCAACGGGTGTCGCCACGACGGCCGGGCTCAGATTCAGATCTTTTTGCAGATGCGTCGCGAACAACGCGTTGATCGAGTAGTAGACGATGAAGCCGCTGATCATCCACCAGCACGCGGTCAGCGTATTGCCGAGCACGGCCGGCTTGAAGATGCTGAACAGCGGCGTATGCATCTGGCGGTTTTCCGCGTTCTGAGTTGCCCGGTTTTCCGCCCAGACCGCGGGTTCCTTGACGAAGAAGCGCACGTAGATCACGACGAAGGCCGGCAGGATGCCGATCCACAGCATGCCGCGCCAGCCGATGCTGTTGAACAGCAGGCCGTAGATCAGGCTGGCGAACAGGAAGCCCAGGCTCCACGAACCTTGCAGGATGCCGCTCATGAAACCGCGCGAGCGGGCTGGCCAGGACTCCATCGCCAGCGCGGCGCCGGCGGGCCACTCACCGCCCATGCCGAGGCCGAGCAGACCGCGGAACAGGAACAGCATCGCGAAGTTCGGCGAGAAGCCGGCAGCGAAGTTGCATAGCGAGTAGAGCAGAATCGAAACCATCAGCGGCGACCTGCGCCCGATCCGGTCGGCGACCCAGCCGGAGGTCACCGCACCGACCAGGCGAAGCCACAGCGTGACCGACAGGACGAACGCCACGGCAGTCAGCGGCACGCCGAACTCCTTGGAGATCGGCACCATGATCAGCAGGAACATCGTGAAATCGAACGCATCGAGCGTCCAGCCGAGCCAGCCCGCGATCCAGGCCAGCCATTGATCTTTCGTTGGTTCGCGATACCAGGGAACAGCTCCCCCGGCCTGCGTCGAGCCTGCGGCAGCACTCATAACGTTAAGTCTCCCGATTCATTGCGGCTGACAGCAGGCATGCATGGGGAGACTCGCCCGGCGGATGGCGCTCGCCTGATGGCCTCTCCCCACGCAGGCGCGACATGTCCGCCCGGTTTCCGTGCCGTTGTCCGCTTCCGGCGAGGACACCGGAGGCGGCTGCACAGAATGAAGGCTAGCGAGGTAGCTGCTCTGCCACAAGACAGGCTTGCGTATGGCGCAGGTCTATGTCGGGCATTACCTTACTAGCTGTCGGCCTTTCCCCCAGGCCGACGGCAAAACCCGAAAACGTTCGGTCGCCATTTACAAGCTGGACGAAGCCGCCGATCTGGGCAGTAACTCTGGCCCTGGGGGTCCCTGCCGATGCAGACCGGTTTCGCCGCCATCATGCTTGCCGACCGCCAGCCGGTCCGATGCGGCGCCCGCCGCGGCATCGCGGCATGAGCATGCAGACGCCCGCCGAACAACTCGGCGCCTGGCTCGCCGGCATCACGCCGGCCGCCCTGCCCGCGCCAGTCGTGCAGACAACGCGCCGGCTATTGCTTGACGTCGCCGGCCTGATCGTGGCCGCGCGCAACGAGGACTACGTGCAGGCGACGCTGGCCACGGCGTCGCAGGGCGGCTGTACCGCGCTCGGCCAGCCGCAGGGCTACGATCCGTTCAGCGCCGCGCTGGTCAACGGTACGGCGGCGCATGGCGAGGATTTCGACGACACGTTCGAGGGTGGACCGGTGCATTCCGGCGCCGTGATTGTACCCGCCGTGCTCGCCGCCTGCGAGCGCGAGCGGTTGTCGGGCGCGCGGCTGCTGGTGGGGATTGCCGCCGGTGTGGAGTTGCTCTGCCGGCTCAGCCTCGTTGCGCCCAAGGCGGTGCACCGGGCGGGTTTCCATCCCACCGCGGCGCTGGGCGCCTTGGCCGCGGCGGGAGCGGTTGCCGCGGCGCTCGGACTGCCGGCGGGGCAGTGCGTTGCGGCGGTGGGTATCGCCGGCAGCATGGCGTCCGGGATCATCGAATATCTCGCCGAGGGCACCTGGACCAAGCGCATGCATGCCGGCTGGGCGGCGCAATCCGGCCTGCGCGCGGCGCTGATGGCGCGGGCGGGCTTCACCGGCCCGCGCACGGTGCTGGAAGGGACGCACGGGTTCTTCCATGCGTTCGCACCGAGTGTCGCGCCGGATTTCTCTAAGTTGCTGGATGGGCTGGGCCGCGACTGGGTGCTGCCGGACATCGCATTCAAACCCTATGCCTGCGGCACCATGACGCAGCCCTATATCGATTGCGCCATCGCGCTGGCGCAACGGGGTGTGGCTGCGGACGACATCACGGATATCGTCTGCGACGTCGGCGAAGGCACCGTGCACCGGCTGTGGGAACCGTTGCGCGACAAGCAGAGTCCGGCAACGCCATACGGGGGAAAATTCAGCACGCCTTATTGCATGGCGGTCGGGTTCCTCGACGGGCGGGCGGGTTTCGCGCAGTTCACCGCGGCCCGGCTGGCCGATCCGGCGGTGTTGCGCCTGGCCGGCAAGATCCGCTACGCGATCGATCCGGACAACCCGTATCCGCGCAACTTCACCGGCCATCTGCGGGCGACGCTGCACAATGGCCAGGTGGTCGAACTGCGGCAGCCGCAGATGCGCGGTGGTGCGCATGACCCGTTGTCAGCGCAAGAGCTGGGGGTGAAGTTCTTCGACAATGCGCTGTATGGCGGGTGGGATCGGACACGCGCGGAGCGTCTGCGCGCGTGGACCCGACAGGTGCTGACGGCACCGGATCTCGGCGATATTCGGGAGTTCCGGGGGTAAGCGGCGACGGCGCAAAGTTCTCCCCCTCCCCTTGTGGGAGGGGGTAGGGAGAGGGGTGCGTAGATCCGTTGGCCAGCGGATGTTAGGCACCCCTCCCCCTACCCCCTCCCACAAGGGGAGGGGGAGAACTTTGCGCGCGAATGGACGAGTATCCCGGTCAACGAACGCGAAGACAGGGAGAGGCACCAATGGCAAGGCGCGCCGCACGCGGCACCTGCCATGACCTGGGCGGACTGACCGGCATGGCCGCTCTCCTGGCGCTGGCCTGCGCGCCCGCGCGGGCGCAATCCGACGCGGCGCCATCGGTGTCACTCACCCTCCCCCCTCTCACCATCGTCGGCGCGTCGCCATTGCTCGGCTCGGGCGTTGACCGCGACACGGTGCCGGCCGAGACCAATGTGCTGAAGGGCGACGACCTGACGCGCGGCGGCACCACCACGTCGGACCCCGTTCGGGCGCTGAATGAGCAGATTGGCGGGGTCAATTTGGATTCGGCGTCGGGCAACCCGTATCAGCCGACGATGGTCTATCACGGGTTCGAGGCTTCGGCCCTGCAAGGCACGCCGCAAGGGCTTGCCGTTTATGTCAACGGCATCCGCTTCAACCAGGCTTTTGGCGACACGGTCAATTTCGATCTGCTGCCCAATATGGCGATCGACCAGATGAACCTGGAAGGCTCGAACCCGGTATTCGGCCTGAATGCGCTCGGCGGCGCGCTGAACGTGCGGCTCAAGAACGGCTTCACCTGGCAGGGCGGCGAGATCGAGGCGTCCGGCGGGTCGTTCGACACGCTCGGTCTCAACTTTCAATACGGCCAGCAGAGCGGCGATACCGCGGTGTATGTCGCGGCGGGCGGCATACACCAGGACGGCTGGCGGGATCTGCAATCCTCGGGCATCGAAAATTTCTACGGCGATATCGGCTGGCGCGGCAACACCGGCGAACTGCACTTCAATATCCTGGCGGCCAACACGGTGCTGAACGGGCCGGGGACCTCGCCGGTGCAACTGCTTGCCACTGATCCGGCCGCGCAGTTCACCGGCCCCAATCAGATCAGCAACCGCTTCATGCAGGTGAGCCTGTCGGGCAACCTGGAAATCAGCGATACGGTGTCCATCCAGGCCATCACCTACTTTAATAATTTCCTACAGCGGGTGACCAACGGCAACGCTCCCAACGACACGCCCTGCAACGACGGATCGGGGCTGCTGTGCTCCGATTCCGGCACCAGCACGACACTGGGGGGAGCGACGATCCCGGCCTTCCTCGGCGCGAACCCACTCGTCTATTCGGAGCTGGACAACCAGACGACGAACACCAACGGGTATGGCGCATCGATCCAGGCGACCGACACTCAGACCGTGTTCGGTTTCGCCAACCATTTGGTGGGCGGCGTCAGCTTCGACGGCGCACAGACGGAGTTCACCGCCGCCTCCTATATCGGCGGCATCACCCCGGTTTCCCGCGTGTTCATCGGGCCGGGCGTGATCATCGACGAACCGGGCACCAACCAGCCGGTGCGCGTGGCGATCGGCGATGCCTATTATGGCGCATTCGTTGTCGACACCTTCAATCTCACCGACCGCCTGGCGCTGACCGCCTCCGGCCGGTTCAACGCTGCCGCGATCGACCTCGACGACCAGAACGGCGGCGGCCTGACCGGCAATCACAGCTATGAACGGTTCAACCCCGCGGCCGGCGTGACTTTCAAGGTGACGCCTTGGCTGACGGCCTATGCGGGCTATGCGGAAGCCAATCGCGCGCCCACGCCGTCCGAACTTTCCTGTGCGAACCCGGCAGATTCCTGCAGCCTGGCGAATTTCTTCGTCGGCGACCCGAACCTCAAGCAGGTGGTCTCGCACACTTTGGAAGCCGGCCTGCGCGGCGGCACGGCGATCGGTGACGGCGGTCGGCTGAGCTACAATCTCGGGTTCTACCGCAGCAACCTCGACGACGACATCGTCTTCGTCAACAGCGCCACGCTGAACCGGGCGTTCTTTACCAACGTCGGGCAGACGCGCCGGCAGGGGTTGGATGCCGGCATTCAGTACAAGGCGTCACGCTGGTCCGCGTACCTCGCCTATTCCTATACCGACGCGACCTACCAAAGCGGCTTCGTGGAGGCCGCCGGCAGCAACCCGGCCGCCAATGCCGACGGCAATATCGCGGTCAACCCGGGCGACCGGCTGCCGGGTGTGCCGGTGCACCAGGGCAAGCTGGGACTAACCTGGCGTGTCACCGACCAGTGGACGGTCGGCGCTGTCCTTATCGCGCAGAGCGGAACGTATCTGTTCGGCGACGCGGCCAACCTGACGTCGCGACTCCCTGGCTTCGTCACGCTGAATCTGAGCACCAGCTATCGGGTCGCGCCGCAGATTCAGTTTTTTGCCGCGGTGGAGAACGTCACCGATGCGAAATACGATACCTACGGCACGTTCTCGCCGACCACGTCGGTGTATCTGGCGCAGGCGCCGGACGCGACCAACCCGCGGGCCTATAGCCCGGCCGCACCGATCGGTGGCTTCGGTGGTGTGCGCATTACATTCTGAATATCGCGGCGACGTGATTGCGGCGTACCCGGAAAGCGGGAATTACTTCGGCCGGAGAACGGCCGATCTGGCGGCACCTGACCTGTACGGCGTGAAGTCGTACATGAACGGGGAGAGGTGTGGCATGCCGTCAGTCGCTCGCAACAAGACCTCGCGCCTCGATGCGCGTGTTACCCCGGACCTGCTCCAACAACTGCGCCGCGTGGCCGAAATCCAGGGACGCTCGGTGAGCGACTACGTCACCGCGACGCTGCGAGAAGCGGTGCAGAAGGACATCGCTGAAATGGAGGTCATCCGCCTGTCGCGCGAAGCCTCCGAGCGCTTCGCCGCCGCGCTGATCGACCCACCGGACCCGGTGCCCGCCTTACGGCGCGCCTTTGAGCAGCGCCAGCGACCGGTAAAACAGGGGTGAACGATGCGGCGTTCGTCATTGTCCCTCTGGTAAGCAGCCACGATCGAGCGTCCTTCACCTGCGGCATCGAACCGCTGGACCGTTATTTCCGGCAACAAGCCTCGCAAGACGTCCGCCGGCGCGTTGCAACCTGCTTTGTCATCGTCGCGGCGGCGACCGGTGCGCTGGCCGTATACTACACGCTCGCGGCGACCAGCGTCCTCCTGCGGGAGTTGCCGGAGAGCATAGCGGCCAACCTCCCGCACTACCCCAGCATTCCGGCCGTTCTGCTTGGCCGGCTGGCCGTCGCGGCGTCGTTCCAGGGCCGCAAACTCGGTGCCGTCGTGCTGGCCGATGCCGTGGCCCGGGCGGCGCGGGCCAACATTGCCAGCTTCGCCGTGGTGGTCGATCCGAAGGACACCAACGCCCAGCAGTTCTACCAACACCACGGGTTCCTTGACCTGCCGCCCCCCGAGCGCCGGATGTTCGTGCCGATTGAATCGGCCGTGCGATTCTTCCGTTCGGTCGCACGATGAGGGGCCACCGATCGGCAGCCACGAATCCCAACTGCCCCCGGCCTGAAGCCGCCTCTACCGGACGTTCACTCGGTGCGGCACTGCTCATTACTGGATTTTGCCATTTCGATTTCGCGCTTGGGTTGCTGGACGATGAGAATTAATCGTGCAAGCGTCGCATTGTTGGCAAAATGCCGCGGCGGGAGCGCAACATGCGTCACGCACGAATTGTCGATATTTTCGTACTGGCGCTCATCACTTCGGTTGTCAGCCAGAATGCTGATGCCGCAGGTCAGCGAGACGCGCGGCAGGCCATCCATCCGGAGTCTGCGCCGCACGGTCCCGTCGTCGCAGAGGTTGCGGTCTGTTTCGTGCCCGAGCAGAAATGCGATACGCCTGTTGTCCAGGCCATCACCGAGGCAAAAACATTCATTCGGGTTCAAGCCTACGGCTTCACCTCGCCAGTGATTCTTCGGGCTTTGGCCGACGCGCAGGTGCGCGGCGTGGATGTGCAGGCGATCCTCGACAAGTCGGACGACCGGGTCGGTCGCGACGACTATGATGCGAAGAGAGGGCACATTAGCGGCGCGCGCTTTACGGCAGAGGCGAACATTCCGACCTGGATCGATGACAGCGTCGCTATCGCCCACAATAAGGTAATCATCATCGATGGTCACTTGGTGATCGGCGGGTCGTACAACTATACCGCCTCAGCGGAGCGGCGAAACGCCGAAAACGTGACATTCATCGATGCACCGATGGTGGCAGATTTTTATCTGACGAACTGGGAGGCACGGAAGGCCGTGTCGCGTCCGTCGCGTTACGAATCCGATGCGGATGACGACGCGTCAGGAAGAGTTGCATCCTCGAAGGCTCGGTAGAGCTTTGCAGACGCGTTCGGCATTCTGCGGTCGCTCGCTCCGCGGTCCGTGACGGCGTAGGGATGGATTCCTGGATGGAGCCCTATCGCCAGGCGCGCCACCGACTACCCACAAGCTGTGGGACGCGGCCAGGCGACACACAAGCTGCTCAAATCCCCACCTCCTCCCCCGTCTGCAACCGGCGCAGCACGTCGCCCCGCCACTGCGCGAACGCATCGCCGCGCCACGCGTCGTGCCGACCCTCGGCATAGGCCAGGGCGTTGCGGTGATAGATCAGCGCATTGCGCCGCGTGGCCAGGAAATTGTCGCGCGACGCGGTGACCTTGCCGGGCACGCCGGTGACCACCGACCCCTCGGGCACCTGCATGCCCGGCGGCACCAGCGCCATCGCGCCGACCACGCAACGGCGGCCCAGTTTCGCGCCGTCCATCACCACCGCGCCGATGCCGATCAGGCAGTCGTCGCCGACCTCGGCCCCGTGCACCACGGCGCGATGCGCGATGGAGCAATAGTCGCCGATCGTCGTGCCGCGGCCGCCGCCGACATGGATGACGGCGCCGTCCTGGATGTTGCAGGCCCGGCCGATGCGCACCGCGGCGCCCTCGGCGCGGATCACCGAATAGGGCCAGAAGCTGCTGCCCTCGCCGGCGCTGACGCGGCCGAAGATGCGTGCGGTGGGATCGACATAGGCGGGGCGGTCGAGCAGGACCTCGGCGCCGAAAGTGAAGGTCATTGGGATGGGCCTTGCGATTGTGCTACCGCAGGTTGCCGGATCGGCGGTGTGCCAGCAATCGCGCGCAGTGCATCGACAGCCGTGCCGGTTGGCGCGGCAGGCGAAGGCCGGACATCCCGGAGCGACAGGATGCGCCCGACACGGCGAGGATGCGGCATCGGGCACGCGGCGAATCGGGCAGCGCGCGATGCAGAGGCGATCTCCGACGAGCCCAACATCCCGGGTTATCCCGGCGTGTGGGACGGCTCATTCCGGTGTTACGAACCGGGCACGCACAACATGCAGCGCCTGAACGGACGGTTGAAGAATGCGTTGCCGTGACCGACGCCGGGGCGACGTCGAGACATCGCATTCCCCGCTACACTGCGCGCAGGACCGCCGGCGGATAACCGGCCGGCGCTTTGCAACGATGCTACCGGCCGATCTCCCGGCTGGTCACATTCTCCTGGTGGTTCAGCATCGCCTGCTCGGCACGCGTGATATGACTGCCGTTCCGGCTGGCCATGTCACGCTCTTCCTGGCGGATCTGATGGTCCTGTTCATGCAGCCGGTGCGCCTGCGCGCCGGTGATCTGTCCGGTGGCCCGCTCCCGGTGAATGCGGGCGTCCTGGTTTGCCAGTCTGCCGTTCACCTGGGTGCGCCGCGGATGATTGCTCTGCCAGACTGTCCTCGCATTCGCGCTGCTGACGCCACTGACCGCGACGGCAGTCAGCACAGCCAGAGCGATCACGACCTGTCGCATGGTAGCCCCCTGTCTGTGGATGTCGTCCGGCACCGATAGACGCAATGATGCTGCAACATCGTATCGCTTCTGCTATTGTATCGTAACGAAGTGCCCAGCCCGCTGAACCGCCTGGTGGCCGGGCGCCGATCAAGCCCGACCCCGGGGCAAAGCCTCGGCGGTCGAGCGAGACTTCGGGGGGGCGAGGGAAGCACACGGTTGGACCTCGCGATGGCGGTCCTTTTGGTTTACCCGCTTTCCGGCAACCGCCACGTCAACCCCGGAAATCGGGCGAAATCGCGATCGACGGTGATCCATGTGCAGCCGAACTCGATGGCGAGCGCGGCGAACCATGCATCGGTAAGGCGCGGGCCACGCGCATCGGTATCGATGCACAAACGCCGGAAGATGCTCCAGTGCCGATCGCCGGGTTCGACTGCCTGGCAGTGGGGTTGCATCAGGATGTCGTCGCAGAACCCGAACGCCTCCAGAACAGTGCTGGGGGTCTTGAACGCGCGCCGGTTGGTGGTGATCCGTACGACGGCGGCCAACGCGGCCGGCGACACGGCGAACTGCGAATCGCCCGAGATCACAGTGGCAAGCCAGCCCCGGCACAGATCATGCTGCGGCAGGTCCTTGCGGAAGGCATATATCAGGACGTTCACGTCCGGCAGGATCATCCGCCGCGCTGCATCCGCCGGATGTAGTCGAGATCGTCGGCTTCCTGCAGGTTCGCTGCGGACCCCAGTTCGACACCGGGCATCAGGCCGCCGCCTGCCTGGCTGACACGCGGCAGGATACGCTTGGCCGGAGGCGTCCGACGATCGTTCGCCACAACCCGCCGCAATGCTTCTTCAATGAGCGACGTGAGCGTGCGACCCTCGTCAGCGGCTTTGCGCTTGGCGCGGCTGAGAAGGTCCTCGGGCAGTCGGACTGTCGTTCGTTCCACCATATGTCGTGACATACCAGGGATGCCGGCACTATGTCAAACAGCAGCTCGGATCGATACGTCCAACCGTGCTGCAAAGTCGTATCGCGACAGTATTGTGTCGTAACGAAGCGCACGGCTGTAGCGCCGGATCGCGCATGCCGTCGCCGCAACGCGCATTGCGATGGCACGACCGGCGGCCGGCTGATAGGTTGGGCGGCATGTCCCCCTCCGCCGCCCTCGCCCGCACCGTGCAAGAGTCCACGGCCGATCCCACCGCAGCCGAGTTGCTCGCTGCCCGGCCGCATCTGGCGATGCATGCCATGGACGGGCTGGTGTTGGAAGCCGTCCCGCTGCGCCGCATCGCCGACGCGCTCGGCACCCCCACCTGGGTGTACGGCGCCGGTACCATGCGCGCCCGCTACCGCGCCCTGGCGCACGCCCTGACCCAGGCCGGGCTGGACGCGGAGCTGCACTATGCGATGAAGGCCAACGACCACCTCGCCGTTATCCGCCTGTTCGCCGCCGAGGGCGCCGGCGCCGACGTGGTCAGCGAGGGCGAACTGCGCCGCGCCCGCACCGCCGGCATCGCCCCCGGCCACATTGTCTTCTCCGGCGTCGGCAAGTCGGAACGCGACCTGCGCCTCGCGCTGGCCGAGGACATCGGCCAGATCAACGTGGAAAGCGCCGAGGAGCTGGACATGCTGTCGGCGCTGGCCGCCGGCATGGGCCGCACCGCCCGCATCGCGCTGCGGGTCAATCCGGACGTGGACGCTGCCACCCATGCCAAGATCGCCACCGGGCGCGCGGGGGACAAGTTCGGCATTCCCTGGGCCGACGCCGCCGCGCTGTACGCCCGCGCCGCCAGGCTGCCCGGCATCGCTCCGGTTGGCCTGGCGACGCATATCGGCAGCCAGATTCTGTCCCTGGCGCCGTTCCGCGCCGCCTATGCGCGCATCGCCGCGCTGGTCACCGACCTGCGCGCCGCCGGCCAGACCGTGGCAACCGTGGACTGCGGCGGCGGCCTGGGCATTCCCTACCGCAACGAGCCGGCGCCCGGCCCGGACGGACTCGCCGGCGCCTTGCGCGCCGCGTTCCACAACCTCGACGTCCGCCTGAAGCTGGAGCCGGGCCGCTGGCTGGTCGCCCCGGCCGGCGTGTTGCTGGCGACCGTCGTGCTCACCAAGCAAACCCAGGGAACCCGCTTCGTCGTGCTGGACGCCGCGATGAACGACCTGGTGCGGCCGGCGATGTACGACGCCTGGCATGGCGTGGTGCCGCTCGCCGCCGCCGACGCCGCCGGCCCGGTGGCGCCGGCCGACATCGTCGGACCGGTCTGTGAAACCGGCGACACGTTCGCGCGAAACCGGCTGCTCCCGATGCTGCAACGCAACGCGCGCGTGGCGATTCTCGACGCGGGTGCGTATGGTTCCGTCATGAGTTCCACCTACAACGCTCGCCCGCTCGCCGCCGAGGTCATGGTGGACGGCGACCGCTGGTCGGTGATCCGCGACCGCCAGACGCACGAGGCGCTCTGGCAGGGCGAGCGGGTGCCGGATTTTCTCCCGTGAGCCCGCCGCCGCCCCGACCTGGCGGGACACCAACCGGCACGACCCCGCCCGGCATCACGCCGCCGCGCACGACCCAGCCGTCGCCGGAAGAGTTGAACCCGATGCTGCGGCGCCTTGCCGAACGCCGCGCGCTGGCCCGTCTTGCCATCCTGTTCGAACGGGTGTGGCCCGCGCTTTGGCCGCCGCTCGGCATCGCCGGCTTGTTCGTCTGCGTCGCCTTGCTCGATCTGCCCAGCCGCCTGCCGGCCGCCTGGCACCTCGCCTTGCTCGCCGGGACAGCGGCCGCGATCGTGGTGCTGCTGGTGCGCGGGCTGTGGTCGGTCCGCGCGCCGGACCAGGCCATGGCCGATCGCCGGCTGGAACGCGCCTCCGGCCTCCAGCACCGGCCGCTCGCGGTGCTGACCGACCGGCCGGCACAGCACGACCCGATGGGAGTCGCGCTGTGGCAGGCGCACCTGGCGCGCACCATCCGGCAGGTGCGGCGGCTGCGCGTCGGCGCGCCGCATCCCGGCCTGCCCCGGCGCGACCGCCACGCCCTGCGCGCCGCGCTGGTGGTGGCGCTGATTGCCACGCTCGGCATTGCCGGGCCGGACGCCCCTGCCCGCCTGCTCGCCGCGCTGCAACCGACGCTGCCCCGCCTGCCGGAGCCACCCGCGACCGAGCTGCAAGCCTGGATCACCCCGCCGGCCTACACGCATCTGGCGCCGGTGTTCCTCAAGCCGGAGGGCGGCGCGGTGTCGGTTCCGGCCGGCTCCCACCTGACGGTCAGCGTGACCGGCGGCGCCGGCACGCCCACCCTGTCGCTGGACGCCCACGGCACCGCGTTCCGCGCCCTGGACGCGGGCAGCTTCCAGGCCGACGGCGACCTGACCCAGGGCGGCCGCCTCGCGGTCCGCCGCAACGGACGCGAGCTGGCCGGCTGGGACCTCGCCGTGGTGGTCGATCGGCCGCCCAGCGTCGCCTGGACGGAGAAGCCTGGAGCCGCCGGGACCAGCCAGGAAACCCGCCTGCCCTGGACGGTGAACGACGACTACGGGGTGGTGTCGCTACAGGCCGAGCTGCGGTTGAAGGACCGGCCGGAGGCGCCGCCGCTGGTGGTTTCCATTCCGCTGCCCGGCGGCTCGCCGAAAGCCGCGCACGGGGTGAACCAGCAGGACCTGACCGCGCATCCCTGGGCCGGCCTGCCGGTCATTGCGCGGCTGGTGGGACGCGATGCGCCGGGCCAGGCGGGCAGCAGCGCGGACGCCATCGTCACCCTGCCGGAGCGGCCGTTCCAGAACCCGGTGGCGCGCGCGCTGATCGCCATCCGCAAGGGGCTCAGCCTGCATCCGGAGGATCGCGACAGCGCGGTGGACGCGCTCGACACGCTGCTCATGCAGCCGCAGCTTCTGGGCGACGATTTCGGCGCCTACGTCAATCTCAGCGGGCTGTATTACCTGCTGGAGCGCGACAAGTCGCCGACCGCGGTCGACCAGGCGCAGGAGCGGCTGTGGCAACTCGCGCTGCATCTGGAGGAGGGCCAGACCGAGCAAACCGCCCGCGCGCTGGACCAGGCGCGGCAGGCGGCGCGGGATGCGCTGAGCCAGGCGATGAAGGACCCGACCGACGCCAACCGCCAGGCGCTGGAGCAACGATTGCGCGAGTTGCAGCAGGCGATCGAGCAACACATGCAGGCTCTGCTGGAGGAGGCGCGGCGGAACCATGAGGAGCTGCCGTTCGATCCGCAATCGCAGCATTTGTCGAACCGCGACTTCGAGCAAATGGCCGAGGCGGCGCGCGAGGCGGCGCGGGAAGGCCGTATGGATCAGGCGCAGCAGCGCATGGCGGAGCTGGAGCGGATGCTCGACCAGTTGCGCAATGCCCGTGCCGAGCATGGCAAGGCGGGGCAGCAGCGCGCGCAGCAACGCCAGCGCGGGCACCAGCAGATGGGCGCGCTACAGGACATGATCGGCCGCCAGGGCGGCTTGCTGGACCACGCGCAGGGCCGCGCCGATGCGGAGACGCGGCCGCGCTTCGGCCCGGCGCCGACCCAGCCGACCGATCCCGATGCGGAGCGCCAGGCCGACCAGCGTGTGCAGCAGGCGCTGCGGCGGGCGCTCGGCGAGCTGATGCAGCAGTTCAGCGACCTGAGCGGCGAGCTGCCGCCGAGCCTGGGCGAAGCGGATCAGGCGATGCGCGAGGCGGGGCGGGCGCTGGGCACCGGCGACGACAAGGGCGCCGGCGGGCAAGAGCAGAAGGCGATCGAGGCATTGCAGAAGGGCGGACGGGAGATGGGCCAGGCGATGGCCCGGCAGTTCGGCCCCGGCCAGCAGGGCGAGGAGGGCGAAGGCGACGACGGCAGCGCCGAGGGGCAGTTGATGATGCAGGAGGGACGCGGCGACGGCAGCGGCAACGGCGCGTTGCCCGGTGCGCCCGGACGGGCGGACAGCCGGCGCGACCCGCTCGGCCGGCATTACGGCCAGGGCAGCTCCGGCGCCGACGAGGGCGACGACGTGACGGTGCCGGAAGAGCGCGAGCGCCAGCGCACCAGGGCGATCGAGGAGGAGTTGCGCCGCCGCGATGCCGATCGGGAACGGCCGCAGGAGGAGCTGGATTATATCGGGCGGCTGCTGAAGGGATTCTGAGGCGGTGGGGGTACGGGGCGCTTTTCCGATTTTGTGCGAAAGAAGCGCCCTTCTGCCCCGTGCGGCCATTGCGCGTTGACCACCGGCCGGCGGCGGCCGGCCGACCCTCAATGAGAGATTTTCCTGCTGTCGGCCGCGGGAGAAAATTCCTCCTGCTTTCTTGCTGGGAGCGAAGCGACGCGACAATCTCCGGCATGATGACGTTGACGGCCGCAGGGTATGGGATCGACGGGCGGGTGGCGGCTGTGACCATGCCTCGCCAGGCGCACCCTGACGCGGTTTCCAGGTAGCGCATGCCGACTGGCGCGACACGCGGGCAATCGCGACTTGTCCCGCAAGGCCGAGCAGGACTTGTCCCGCTGGGCCTTGCGGGGCTGACGCTGGTGCTGACGGCGGTTTTTCTGTTCGCGCATTCCCGCTATCCCGGCGTTCCGGCGGCCGGCACCGAGGCCGGCGGCTGGAGCACCTGGGCGGATCAGGCGAAGTACCTCGAGGCGGCCCGCGCCTGGGCCGCGTGGGATCTCACACCGGCGCGGCATTGGTATCCGCCCGGCTATGCCCTGCTGGGTGCGCCCTTCCTTCCGATCACGCCGTACGATCGCTTCCTGCTGCCCAACCTCGCCTGCCTGATCGCGAGCCTGTTCGCCTGCGCGGCGTTGGCCCGGCGGATGTTCCCGCAAGGTCGTTACGCCAGCGTGTGGGGTGCCGCGGCGTTCCTGGTGGCCAGCGTCGGCACGCTGCCGGGCTTGAAATCCTGGCTGGTGCCGTGGACGACAACGCCGGCGGCGGCGCTCACCTTCGCCGCGTTCGTGGCGGTGCTGCGGCTCGCGGAACGCCCCGGCATCGGACGCGCCGTGCTGGCGGGCGCAGCGGTCGGCGGCATAACGCTGTTCCGGCCCGGCGATGCCGTGCCGGTCGCGCTGGCCGCCGCGGTGGCGCTGACGCCGCGCTTGCTCACCATGGCGGTCCGCCCGGCCGCCGCGGTCGCCGCCTCGGCGGTGCTCGCTACTGCGGCAGTGGCCGCCGTGACCGCCGGCATCATCGCCGCCACGTCGGGATTCGGCCACGGCACCTATTACGCCCTGACGGCCGATCAAGGCTTCGAATTCCGCCTGCTGCCGCTCCGCTGGGTCTCGCTGGTGATCGACCCGCGCCCGTTATTCGACGGCGTCGGAACCGAGCGCGTCGAACCGGGCCTGCATCGCAGCCTGGCCGAAGTGTTTCCCTGGATGATAGCCGGCGTCGGCGGCTTGGCAGCCTGCTGGTTCGGCCGCGGCGAGAAACGCGTACATGTCCTGCTGGCGACCTGGCTCGCGGCGCATATGGCGCTGCTGCTGTGCTACCGCGTCCTGCATATTTTTGGCCTCTGGCTCTACGGAAACTATCACTATTTCAAAGTGACGCAGCCGGTCTTTCTGCTGTTTGCGCTGGTACTGGCGGTGCGACTTGCGGACCGTGCGACGCGTTGGCGGGCGGGGTTCGCGGCGGTGGCGGCGATCGTGCTGATGTTCGGCTGGCGCGCCAGCCTGGTGTCGATGCCGGAGGAGGTGGCGGCGGCAACCTCCGGCGGCGTTGCCATCCCCAGCCTGGGATCGCTCGACGATGCAGCGATCGTTCAGGCAACCGGTACCTGGAACGAAATCAATTCCAAGGCGAATGTTCTGACCATCGACGGTGTGCGGTTTCGCAGTCCGCATGATTTCAGGCTGTATCCCCGAAGCACGGATTGCCTGTTGGTGCCGCTGCGGCCGTTGCCGCCCCACCCAGGGGTACTAACAGTTGCCGATGGGCTGCGCGTCGTGCCGGGCGTGCCGGCGGTGAAGGTGCGTCAGACAATGTCGTTCGGGCTACCTTGCCTGTTCGGTCTGGCCGGAAGCGCGGTGTGCGGTAGCCTCGGCGCACCGTTGATACCGTCCCGGTAGGGCCGCCACCGGCGGCCGCGGATGGCGACGGAATTCTCCG
>Ga0181530_10001366_pt1 | contig 30830 bp, 27 predicted proteins | sample PEATcosm2014_Bin_42_FD_119769 | JGI IMG/M metagenome (GOLD analysis project Ga0181530, IMG submission 119769) | Peatland microbial communities from MTU Mesocosm Facility, Houghton, MI, USA - PEATcosm2014_Bin10_60_metaG | ecosystem: Environmental > Terrestrial > Soil > Wetlands > Peat | place...
CCTGGCTCATCAGACCTTCACCGACACCGATCATCTCGACCGTGCCGTTCATAACGCCGTCACTGAAATGAACATCGAGCGCCAACGGTTACCGTGTACCTACCTGAGAATCGCTGCTTAGGGGGTCGGGCGGCGGCTCTCGCAAAGATACAGGGCATCAGGTGCGGATGCGGTCGTAGCGGAAATTGTCGGCGTAGCTTTTGGCCTTTGGCGTGCGCGCGTGCGGCTCGATCACCGCGTATTGCAGCCCGTGCTTATCGGCAAAGGCGACCGCCTCCTCGAGCGTCGGAAAACGCATCCTGACTTCGTTGAGCGTGTCGCGCGCGCTCGCCCAGCCCATCAGCGGGTCCGGGTCGCGTCGCGTCGCCGGCTCGTATTCGAGCAGCCATTGGCGGGTCTGCGCCCGTCCGGATTGCATCGCCGTCTTCGACGGCCGGTAGATGCGTGCCAGCGCCATTGCCGTCCTTTGCTATTCGCCCCCGCCTTTGCCGCGCCCTCAGAGGACGTGGCCGGAGAATCATGGTCGGGGCGAGAGGATTTGAACCTCCGACATCTTGCTCCCAAAGCAAGTGCGCTACCAGACTGCGCCACGCCCCGATCGAGGATTTCCGCGGCTTTTACGCCAATCCGCCGGGCCCGGCAAGATTTGGCGCCCGCCCATTGACCCCGCCGTTCGGGCTTCGCATTTTTCCGCACATGTGCAACCTCTATTCCTATACCCGCAGCCAGGAAGAGGCGGCGCGCATCTATCGCGCGCTTTACGACGATGTTGGCAATCTGGCGCCGCTACCTGCGGTGTTTCCCGATCAGCTCGCGCCGGTCATCCGCGCCGCCCGGGACGGCGAGCGCCAGCTCACCATGATGCGCTGGGGCTTTCCCAAGCCGCCCGGCACTGGCCCCGGCGTCGTCACCAATATCCGCAATACGTCGAGCCCCTACTGGCGCGACTGGCTGCAACCGAGGTTTCGCTGCCTGGTGCCGGCGACGTCGTTCTGCGAATACACCGATGCACGCCCCAAGTTGCCGCACTGGTTCGCGCTCGGGCCGGAGCGGCCGATCTTCGCGTTCGCCGGGATCTGGCGGATGTGGACCGGCGAGCGCAAAAAGGTCCCGGGCGAACATCGGCTTTACGCGTTCCTGACAGCCGCGCCCAATACCATCGTGCGCCCGGTTCACGCCAAGGCGATGCCAGTCATGCTGACCACCGCCGAGGAGTGCGACGCCTGGCTCAATGCGCCGATTGACGAGGCGCTGGCGCTGCAACGCCCGCTGCCGCCCGAGATGCTGCAGATCGTCGCGACCGGCGGCCGCGAGGACCCCGCCCTGGTCGAATTCGTGTGAGGGCCGGCTGATTCAGACGCGGCGGCGCGGTCGCGCTTAGGAGGCTCTGAGTTCGGTGCGGATGCGGCGGACGAGGTCGGCAGCGTCGGCCATCGGCTCGCGCTGCAACAGCTCGAACGTGCAGCCGAGCAATTCCCAGCGTTGGAACTCGACGGTAATGACATCGTCGGTCTCGGGGTTGGCCAGCGCCGGCCGATTCGCCGCGTCGGTGATGTAAAGCGCCTTCAGCCAGGGCTGGCGCTGCCGCGCGCGGCGCACGGTGGTCGCGCCGTCGAGCGAGCCCGGCAGGCCGGTCGAGGCGATGATCAGCGAATAATGCCGCGCGCCGACCGCCCGCAGCGCCGACAGGCCTTCGGAGGCCGCGGTCATCGCGAACCCCTCGCCGGCAAGAATGCGCACGATCCGCTCGCGCCGCTCCGGCTCGTGGACGACGAGGATTTCGCGTCCATCCGCATACATTCGCGCACTCCCGACCGCGCGGCCACAGCAGCCGCGTTCGGGTTCGCGATATCGGCGATATTGCCAGGTTTTTCCAGTGTTATCGCGTCGAGTTTGGCAGTAATTTAGCGAGCTTTCCGGCTTTAACTTTGAGTAAATTATAAGTATTAAGTTCTGATTCACCATAGATAACCGAGGAAATTAATTTCCGGGCAACGCGGCGGCGGCACAGTGCCGCGATGGACCAGCCCGCCATCGTGCCATTGTCGCGAAGTCGCGCCTGGCGCGCACTGGTCGAGCCGGCGACCCGCCACGCGGGATGGTTCGGCTTTTTCCTGGTGCTGGCACCGATCATCGGACCCCGCGGGCACGGGCTTTTCGTCATGGGTTTGAGCGGCGTCGCGATCGTCGAGTCGCTGTTGTCCGAGACGATCGCCGGGGCGCTCGCCGATCTCGAACCGCTCGATGACCGGCATGTTTCGACAGCCCTGATCAGCGCGGTCTCCGCCGGCGCGTTGATATCGCTGATGCTGTACGCGGTTGGCAGCGCGTTTGGCGCGATGCTCGACGAGGCCACGCTCGGAGACATCTTCCAGTCGCTGTCGCTGCTGCCGGTGCTCGGCGGATTGGCGGCGGTGCCGACCGCATTGCTGCGCCGCCGCGGCAAGCATGGGCCGTTCATTGCCGCGACGACCGGCGGACTTGCCGCCGGCGGGTTGGTCGCGGTGGCGCTGGCCTGGGCCGGCGCCGGACCTTGGTCCCTGGTGGCGCAAATCGTCGTCCAACGCTTTGTCGAATGCGCGGTGCTATGGGGGATGGCTGCGCGGCGCATCAGCCTTGCCTGGTCACACGCGCATTTCACCGCCCTGTTGGGCGCAGTGGATTTACGCACAATCGCCGCGGTCTGGCCGGTAGTCGCGCGCCAGGCGTCGTATCTGCTGGTCGGCCTCAGCCTCGGGCCGGTCGCGACCGGCCTTTATATGCTGGCCGCGCGTTTCCCGGAGGCGCTGAGTGATATTCTCCTGGCCGCGCCCAAGCCCCAGCGGCGCGCGCTGTTGGCAATCTGGGCCGACGACATCGGATCGTGCGTGCGCCGCGTCGCACTGCCCGCGATCCTTGCGAGCGCCGTGTTGGCGGTCGCCTTGCCGCCGCTCGTCGACATGCGCTGGTGGGGTGCGGTGCGGCCGGCGCAGATCCTCCTGCTCGGCCTGATCCCGGCGGCGTTGATCGCCGCTCGCGAAGCGGTGGTCGGAAGCCGCAACGAGGCGCGCTGGCAGGCGGTGCAAGCGCTCGGCGGCATCGCCGTGCTTGGCCTAGTCGCGCCCTACGGGCTGGTGGCGATCGCGGCGGCATTGCTGGTCTATGCGACAGTTGCCGCGCTGGTGGGCCTCGCGCCGCTGCGACACGAACTGGGGCCGTACTGGAGCCGCGCCATCACTGCCGTAATGCGGCCAGTCGGCGCGGCAATGGCGGCGGGGCTCCTACTCTACGTGCTGGCCGAGCCGGTGAGCCTCGCGCTCGCGCCGCTGCCAGCGCTATGCTTGCTCTGCGCCTCGGGGCGGCTCTGCTACCTGCTCGCCGGCGGCGAACCGGCCGACCCACCGCGCTTGGGCCTTGCCTTCCGCCGCTGGTTCAGCCCGGCCAATCCGGCCTAGCCGATAGCGGCGTCAGTGGCCGCAGTTGCTGCCGATACAGGCGGCGCTCAGCGCCGAGACGAGCGCTTGGACATTTGACTGCGCGACGCGAGTCATCACGCCGAGCGATTGCGCGCCGGTCGTCGGCGCGGCCGCAGGCGCGTTCGGATCAGGCGGCATCATCGCGCCGGCTTGCACTGACAAGAGCTTCGAGACCACGCTGGGCGGCGTATCGCCGCCGCCAGCCGCCGCCGCGGCCACCGGGGCAGGCGCGCTCTGAGCGGTCGACGAGGGAGCGGACTGAGCCTTGGCGCCGACCGGCGCGGCCGTCGGCGACTTGATGTCGACCGCCACCGCGGTGGTCGCCGGAGCCGCCGGTGTCGAAGACGGCGGCGAGCCGCTCGGCGCGGCGACAACGAGTTTTGAGAGACCCTGCGGTCCATACTGCGCGACGTAATTCGAGCCACGGAGGATGTCGGAAAGGATTTCGTCGATATTGCCCTCGAACTTGCCGGTCACCGCCGACGAGCGGCCGGCCAGCGGCGAGATGTCAACCGAAAAATTGAGGTTCTCGCCCAGGGTCTTCAACAGCTGCTCCAACGGAACGCCGTGAGCATCGACCACAAGATCCTGGCTGTGCTCAAGATCGAGCCGCAACGTCGGCGACTCGCTCGCACCTGCTGGCGCGACGGTCAAGCAGCCCAGCAACAACAGGGCGCACACCGCTAAGGCTTTCATGCTGGTCTTTCCCTGATCCACGGAAGGGCATTCTGACAGAATCTCCGGCGGGTGTCATCGGGCCCTCGCGCCCGCTTGATATTGCGGCCGAACAATTGCCGCGTGCATCCCCGGCAGGGATACAGTAACAGGACATTGCGGCAGCCCGGCGAGGGGAAGAGGCCGGATGCGGAACAAGCGCGAGCCGGGATCTGCAGGGGCCAGCGTTGTGGCATCGAGCCGCGCGCCCGCGTCCGGCATTTGAGGTTTTTGTGACGCTTTCCGTCTTGGCGCTTTGTCGCTACTCCGAGCTCGGTGCGAGTAGCCGCCAGCGCTTTGTACTTTATCGCGACGCGCTGAAAGATGCTGGGATCGACGTTACGATCGCCGAGTTCTTTGACGATTCGTACCTTCTCGCGCGTTTTGCCGGCGCCCCGATCTGGCAGGGAGCGGCGCGCGCCTACGCGCGCCGCTTTCGCAGCCTGCTTTCGCTGCGCCGCTACGATTTGCTGTGGATCGAAAAGGAGGTTCTGCCCTTCGCGCCGGCGTGGCTGGAGCGGCCGCTGTATCGCGGCATTCCTTACGTCATCGACATCGACGACGCTTGGTTCTTCAAGTACCGCAATAATCGCTCTCCATTCGTTCGCCGCTTTCTCGGTACGAAATTTGAACAACTCGTTCGCGGCTCGGCGCTGACGCTGGTCGGCAACGCCTATCTCGCAACATGGGCAGCGGCAAACGGCGCGCGTGCGGTACATCTCCAGCCGACGGTTGTCGACCTTCGACGCTATAAATTCCGGCCGCCGTCGGACGGCCCGTTCACGATCGGTTGGATCGGCACACCGATGACGGTGCGCTACCTCGAACATATCGCGGGGCCGCTGCGTCAAATCTGCGATGGCAAGACCGCGCGGCTCCGCATCATCGGCGACACGAACTTCCGGCTGACCGGTGTGGCGAGCGCTAGCGACGCATGGCAGGGCTCGACCGAGGCCGAGCTGATCTCGCAATGCGATATCGGCGTCATGCCGCTTCCCGACGATCCGTGGGTGCACGGCAAGTGCGGCTACAAGCTCGTTCAGTTCCTGGCCGCAGGCCGGACGGCCGTCGCGACGCCGACCGACGCCAATCGCGCGATCCTCGCCGACGGCCTGGCAGGACTGCTTGCGGCAAACGACGATGAATGGGTCAGCGCCCTCAACCGCCTGCGCGACGATCCGCAACTGCGCGAGCAGATGGCCGCCGCGGGCCGGGCACGGGTCGAACAGAACTACTCACTGGCGGCGACTGTCGACGGCCTCGCGCGCGCTCTGACCGCCGCAGCCGAGGTAAAATCGCGGCGGCTCGCTGCGCCGGCCGCGCGCTGACCGCAAATGTGGGTTCTACCGACGCTGGGCCGTCCCGAGATTTGCCAACGGGCACTCGACAGCATAGTCGCGGTCGGCTGCACGACCGCGGGTATGGTCGTCGTCGATGGCGATCCCGACCCTCGTTATCGCGAGCTGAGGCTGCCCCCAGGATGGAGCCGGCTGGAGAATGCTCACAACCGAGGCCTCCTCGACACCCTCAACTGGGCATTCCGGACCTACCCTGACGAGCCGTGGTATGGGCTGCTCAACGATGACTTCATCATCCGCACGCCGGGCTGGGACGAGAGATTGGTCGCGGCGGCCGGCGCGTTGGGGTTTGCCAGCTCGAACGATCTTTGGCAGGCCGGACAGCCTGCTCCTGGCAGGGTGGGTGGCCGCATGTGCGGCGCGCTCGCGTTTGGTGGCGACATGCTGCGCGCGCTCGGCTGGTGGACGCCACCGGGCCTCTTCCATTGCTTCGCCGACGATGCGTGGGAAGAGATCGCGACCAGTTTGAGCAATCGGCAGTACCTGCGCGACGTCATCGTCGAGCACTGGCACGCCGATAACGGCAAGGCCGCGCGCGACGCCACCTACCGGCACGCCTATGGCAGGCTGGCGGCTGACCGGCTGGTCTGGATGGAGTTCCAGCGCGAAAACATGCCCGGGGCTATCGAGCGGGTTGCGCGGGCACGAGGCGGGCGCGCCATACCGAACTCAATGGGCCCAGCGCCCGCCATCCTCGCCCTCACCGCCAGCGCCAACCCGGGCTATGTCGATATTCCCTGCGCGACGGGCACCGGCGTTTTCACCGTTTCCACGGTCAATCTCGGCGCGGATGGGATCGTCACGCTCAGTGCCGATACCGGCGCCGCCACGCTGCCGCTAACCGTGACGATATGCCAGACCGACCCGGCGACCGGCGCCTGCTTCGCGAGCCCGGCGGCGACCGTGACCATCCCAATCGCCGCCAACGCGACGCCGACTTTCGGGGTTTTCGTGACCGGAAGCGCGGTTATCGACGACGCGGTCGGCGTCAACCGGGTTTTTGTGACCTTTACCAATGCCAGCGGCTCGGTGTGCGGCGAGACATCGGTCGCCGCACGCACCACCGGCTAGGCCTATTGCGTCTCAACCAGTCTCGCCGTCGAGACGCATCAGGCGGCCGGTCCGGGCTACTGCGTCGCCGGAGCAAGCGGAGTGGACGGAGGGGCGTTCGGGTTCGGGGGCGGGGTGGGCTTGGCCGGCGCGGCGAGGCGCAGAGCGACCACCTCGGTAGGCATGGTGTCGCCGTCGGCGAACGCGACGGAAACCTTCACCAGGGTGGGCAAGATCGGCATGGCGTGCCACTCGTCGCGCCAACCGGGGGGCCGGTCGGCGCCGCCGGGGTCGAAATACGCGAACCCAACCGCGCTGATCCCGGCGAACAATTGCCGCGTGCCGGGGCGCGTCTCGCCGCTGCCGGCATCGCGGTAAGGCTTCCAGTCGACGACCAGTGCCCCCGCCGCGCCGCGCAGGCCGCGATCGAACCGCAGCTCCAGTTTCATCAGCCCGCCCGACGGCGCGCTTGCCGGGGCGGGCGCGACGAACGCCATCGCGTCGGCGCTGCCGTCAAAATCGATCACCGCGGCAGTCGGGTCGTTGCTGGCGATGGCGACGGCCAACGTCTGGCCCAGCGTGGCGCGCATGTAGTTCTGCACCAGCGCGACGATCTCGGCCCGGTCGAGTTGCGCAGAGCCGCGGCCCAGGCGATGGCTCACCAGGCCGATGCTGGTCGTCAACAGCACCATCAGCATCGCAAGCAGCGCCACCGCGAGCAGCAGCTCGAGCAGCGTGAAGCCGCGCTTAGCTTTTGTCACCGCGGCTCCCCTCCCGGCGTTGCGGCTGCCAGGCGCAGGACCGAGAGCGACACTTCGCGCTGGTGGATTCCCTGGCGCCAGGCAATCGTGACGGTGACCTCATACGGCATCGCCGGCAGCGCCGAGGCCACCGGCAGCAGGTCGGGGCGGTCCGCGACGCTCCAGCTGCGCTGATAGATACCGACCGCGTCGCCACCCGCATCGGTCGGGCGGCCGGTCGACAGCTCCTCCAGCGTCGATTCGGCGACCAGCACGGCTTCGCTGTAGCGCTGGCTCGCGACCGACGATTGCAGCCCGCCCGAATAGACCCGATACAGCACGCCCAGCACCAGCGCGGCGATCGCGAAGGCGACCAGGATCTCGATCAGGGTAAACCCGGCTTCCGGCTCAGGAGCGCGCGTCTCGCACCGTGACGCTACCCGTGAGCCAGTCGACGAGCACTTCATAGCGCAGCGCCCCCCTCTCGATCTTGATGCCGCCGCCGGTCGAGCTGCCGTCGGGGAAGAAGCGGATCGAGCCGACCGCGTTGCTCTGCTTTTCGTCCTCGGCCGTCATCAGCGTGAGTTGCGTACCGGCGGGGAACCCGCCGAGCCCGCCCGCGCCGGCGGCGCGGTAGCGCGCGGCGCCGATATCGACGAGCAGGGCCTGCGGCTGGTCGTTGCGGATCGCCCGGCTGCGCGTCATGCGCAGCGCCGACGCGATGTCGTCGACCGAACGGGCAAGCTCGGCGTGCTCACGGTTGTGCCCGCCGAACGGCACGACGAACGCGAGGATCAGCCCGGCGATCGCCAGCACGACGAGCAGCTCGATGAGGGTGAAACCCTTTTGCCTCATTGGCTCGACGCCGCGGTGCCAGTGCCGTCGGGGCCGAGCGAATAGAGGTCGTAGTCGCGCCCGTCGGTGCCGGGCATGCGGTATTGATACGGGTGGCCCCACGGATCCACCGGCACGCCTTTGCTTTTCAGATAGGGGCCTTCCCACTTCGGGATGCCTGGATTGACGACGAGCGCGCCGAGTCCCTCCTGCTGCGTCGGATAGCGGCCAGCGTCGATCATGAAGAGATCGAGCGCGGTCTCGATGTTCTTGGTCTCGTAGTTCGCCGTATCGACCTTCGCGCGGCCGAGATAGCGGATGACTTGCGGCGCCACCACGCCGATCAGCAATCCCAGTATGGCCAGGACGACCAGCAGCTCGACCAGCGTGAACCCCGCCTCACGCCGCGTCGGCGGCGGGCTTGTATCGGTATGGGTATCGGTAGGCTGAGTTTGTTGCGGCTTCATTGGTCACATCGCGAGATCATAGACGCTGAGCACGGCGGTGATGATCGACAAGGTCACGCCGGCGACGACGACCCCCAGCACGATCGTCAGCGCCGGACCGAGCAGGGCCAAGATGCGATCGAGCGCGCGGCGGGTTTCGAGCTCGAAGATGTCGGCGATCTTGATCAGCATGTCGTCCTGCCGGCCGACCTCCTCGCCGACCCGAATCAGATGGCCGGCCAGCGCCGGGAAGACTTTTGCCTGCACGACCGGCGTCGCGAGGCCGGTGCCGGTCTTGACCCGCTCGAGGATCACCGCGGCCGCGTCGGCAAAGACGCGGTTCGACAGCGTTTCGCGGGTGATCGCCAGCGCGGTCTCGAGCGAGACTCCATTCTTGAGCGCGGTCCCCAGCGTGCGCGCGAAGCGCACAGTTTGCACCTTGGCGATCAGCGCGCCGACGAGCGGCAGCTTGAGCAGGCGGCGATCGAGGCGCGCGCGCACCGCCGGTTTGCGCAGTTGCAGCCGCGCGATGACGATGGCGAGCAGCGGCACGACAACCAGCACCCACCAATAGTCCTGCATGAAATCGGATACCCAGAGCAGCGCTTGGGCGGTCATGGGCAAGGCGGAGCCTGCTTGTTCGAACAACGGCTTAAACCGCGGCACGACAAAGATGAACAGCATCGAGATCGACAGTAGGCACGTCACGGCGACGATCAGCGGATAGAGCAGCGCCGACTTGACATGCTCGCGGATCGCCTGCGATCGGTCGAGGAATTCGGAGAGCCGAGCCAGCACCGCTTCGAGGCTGGCTCCCGCCTCGCCGGCGCGAACCATGCTGACGTAGAAATCGGGGAACACGGTCCGCTCCGCCGCCATGGCTTCCGACAGCGCGGCGCCGGCGCGGACGCGGTCGAGCAGACCGCGCAGGACTTCCCGCTCGCGCGGCGCTTCGGTCATTTCCTCGAGGATGGCGAGGCATTCGTCGAGCACGACCCCGGCATCGAGCAGCGTCGCGAGCTGGCTCGTCAGCACCGCAAGCGAGCGCGCCGAGACCCGACGGCGCTGGAACAGCCGACCGAGATCGGCGCTCCAGAGCCGGCCGACCTCGGCGATGTTGATCGGCACATGCCCCGCTTCGTGCAGGCGCTCGACGACCGCGGCCTTGCTCGCCGCCTCCATGCGTCCGGTGACCGAGCCGGCCCGGGAGGAGACCGCGACGTAGTGGTACAACGCCATCCTCACACGTCCCGCGTGACCCGCAGGACCTCTTCCATCGTCGTCTCACCGCTCAGCGCCTTGAGCAACCCGTCCTGGTACATCGTCCGCATCCCCTCCCCGACCGCGGCGTGATGCAGATCGGTCGCGGTCGCGTGGCGCAGGATCAGCCGGCGGATTTCGTCCGACACGCTGAGCACCTCGATCACCGCCGATTGGCCGTGATAACCGGTCGAATGGCACAATTCGCAGCCGACCGCCTCGTAGAGCTGCGCCTCTCGCCCGCCCAGGAGCGGCGCCAGCTCCAGGCGCTCGACGATCTCCGGAAGCACCCGCTGCGGCCGGCGGCAGGCAATGCACAGGCGGCGGACGAGCCGCTGCGCCAGAACGCCGTTCAGCGTCGAGGTCGCGATGTAATCCTCGACTCCCATGTCGAGCAGCCGGGTGATCGAGCTGGCGGCGTTGTTGGTGTGCAGCGTCGACAGCACGAGGTGGCCGGTGAGCGCCGCCTGGATCGCGATCTTGGCGGTTTCGCCGTCGCGCATCTCGCCGATCATGATGATGTCGGGGTTGTGCCGCAGCAGGGCGCGCAGGATGTCGGCAAAGGACAGGCTAATCTGCGCCTTGACCTGCACCTGATTGACGCCGTCGACCTGGTATTCGATCGGGTCCTCGACGGTGAAGATTTTCTTTTCGGTCGTGTTGAGGCGGCGCAGGCTGGTGTAGAGCGTCGTCGTCTTGCCGCTGCCGGTCGGGCCGGTCACCAGCAGCACGCCATGCGGACGGTGCAGCAGCTCGAGGTAGCGCTGCAGCGTGTCCGGCGCGAAACCCAGCTCGGCGAAATCCTCGACCAGGTTGCTGCGGTCGAGAATGCGCATCGTGACGCTTTCGCCGTGCAGCGTCGGCAGGGTCGCCACCCGCAAATCGTAGTCGCGCCCGCGAATGGCGATGCGGATCCGCCCGTCTTGCGGCAGCCGCCGTTCGGCGATGTTGAGCTTCGCCATGATCTTGATGCGCGAGACGATCGCCGCACGATGGCGCGGCGGCGGCGCCGCGGTCTCGTGCAGCACGCCGTCGACGCGAAACCGCACCACCAGCCGGTTGGCGAACGGCTCGATGTGGATGTCGGAGGCGCGGCTTTCGACGGCGCGCGAGATGATCAGGTTGACGAGCCGGATGATCGGCTCCTCGCTCGCCATGTCGCGCAGGCGGGAGACGTCCTCGCTGGCGCGGCCATCCCCGGCGTCCTCGATGCGATCGACGATCTGGTCGAGCACATCCGCCTCGGAATCGTAGAGCCGGTCGTAGGCGATCGCGATGTCGGACGGCGTCGCAACGCGGATTTCGACCGGCTTGGCAACCAGCAGCGACAGCGAGCGGATGACGAAGTCATTGAGCGGATCGGCGACCGCGAGCACCAGGCGGTCCGGATCGATGCCGAGCGCTAAAACGAGCATCTGCTTGAGAAATTTGGGGCTCGCCCCCTCGATCGCGATGGCCGCGGCCAAGTCATCTTGTGTGGCAAGAGCGAGCCCGAGTTCTTCAGCGGTCGCCCTGGCGACGTCGCGCTCATGGACGAGGCCGAGTTTGGTGAGGATTTCCTCGAGCCGCTCGTCGTTTCCGGCGCGCAAGCGCAAGGCGCGATCGGCCGCGGCCGCATCGAGTTTACCCGTGTCGATCAGCCGCGCTGTCAGCGCCTGCTCGAACGAGGGTCGGTTATGCCGAACGGCACCCTCAGCTCCGACGCTATCCATAAAGCCAGGCCAGCCAAGTTCCAAGACAGAGAAACGCGCCAAACGGGACGCGATCCGTCGCCGAGACCCTATCCCCGCGGGCCCATCGGAGCAAGCAAGCCGCGATGCCGGCAAGGCTTGCGATCAGCAACACCATCGGCAGCCCGCTCCACCCGACCCACGCTCCGGCCGCCGCCAGCAGCTTCGCGTCGCCAAGCCCGATGCCTTCGCGGCCGCGCAGCCGCTGATAGACGATGCGCACGAGAACGACAAAGGCAACCCCGGCGACCGCGCCGATCACGTTCGCCGGCAGCTCGGCCGGATCGATGACCCAGGTGACGATGAGCCCCGCGGCGAGCAGCGGCAGCGTCAGGAAATCCGGCAGCACGAAGTCGCGCCAATCGATGATCGCGAGCGCCAAAAGCATCCATCCGAGGAGGCACGTCGCGCCAAACTCCCAGCCGCTCACCGCGATCGCGGCCCACAGCGCGACGCCGAACGCCGCGACCTCGATCGCCGGATGGAGCCACCCGATCGCGGCGCCGCAATAGCGGCAACGACCGCGGCGCGCGAGCCACGACGCGATCGGCACCATGTCGGACGGGGCGAGCGGATGCCCGCAAGCGTCGCATCGCGAGCGCGGCGCGGCGATTGAAAGCGGCTGGGCGTGGCGCGTGACGACGACGCCGAGAAAGCTGCCGATAAACGGCGCCGCCGCCAGCGCGATCACCACCGGACCCGCGATCATCGCCCTGCCCCACGGCTTGCGGCGACGTGGTATTTATTCGACCCGCCGTCCAACATATACTTCGGATTTGGCGGCAAGGCCCTGATTCCCATAAATTATCCGCCGTGGAGACGCTGTTAGATGCGCTGGCTCTGGTTATTTCGCCTGCGAAATCTGGCGAGAAGCGCCGTTCGGTTCGCCTGGATGTACCTCGCGGCCGGCATCGCCATGTGCCGCCTGCGCCGCGACTATATTGTCGAGCGGCAACCGGGCGAGCGCAACCTCGCCGGCGCTAAGCGCGTCGCGATTTTCGTCCACTACGACCGGCGCGGCCGGGTGCACGACTATGTGTTCTATTACCTCGAATGCCTGCGCGATGTCGGGTTCGAGCTGGTGTTCGTCTCGAACGCGCCGACGCTGCGCGACGATGCCCGGGAGAGGCTGAGGCCGCTCTGCGCGCTGATCCTGCGGCGCAAGAACATCGGATATGATTTCGGCGCCTACAAGGACGGGATCACCGCGCTCGGCGACGTCGCCAATCTCGACGAGCTGCTGCTCGCCAATGACAGCGTCTATGGCCCGCTGACCGATCTCGGCGCGGTCATCGCGCGCTGCGATCCGCAGCGGGCGGCGGTTTGGGGCATCACCGACAATTGGTTCCGGCGCTTTCATTTGCAGAGCTATTTCCTGCTGTTCAAGCATGAAGCGCTGGCCAGCCCCGCCTTTGCCCGCTTCTGGAACAGCGTGAACTACGTCCAGTCGAAGCGGTGGGTCACCGAGCGGTACGAGATCGGTCTGAGCCGGGTCATGATGCAGAGCGAATTGCGCTGCACCGCGCTCTACCCCTATCGCCAGGCCGCCCAGGCGCTCGCCGCCGCGGTCGCCAGCCTGCACGAGGAACCCGAGGAGGGCGAAAAGCCGCGCGCCCCGATCTGGAACGAGCAGCAGCGATTCGCCGCGAACATGTTCGAGGCGGTCGAGCGCGGTCGGCCGCTCAACTCGACCCATCATTTGTGGGACTACCTGATCGGGGAAATGAAGTGCCCGTTCCTCAAGCGCGAGCTGTTGGAGCGCAATCCGATGGGCGTTCCAGCCTTGCAGCGCTGGGAAACCATGCTGCGCGGCGCGTTCGATTACGACACCGACCTGATCCTGCGGCACCTCGAAGTCCAGGCCCGCAACCGCGCGGTTTGACCAGGGGATGCCGGCTATTGCGTCCTGACCGCGACCGAGGTTTCCCCGCGCAGCACGCCGCCGGCGTCGGTGAAGGTCACAAAGACGCGGTTGACGCCCGGCGAGTCGGGCACCGCGGCGCTGCCGGTGACGAAGATGCCAAAGGTCGGCGTCGCGTTGGCGGCGATATTCGTCGTCACGTTGATCTGCGGGCTAGCGAGACAGTTCCCGCTGGTCGGGTCGGTCTCGCAGATTGGCAGCGTCACCGGCAGATTGGCCGTGCCGGTGTTGGCGCTGGCGGTGATCTGTGCGGCGCTGCCGAGATTGATTGTCGCGACCGCGAAATCGCCGGTTCCGGTCGCGCCGGGGATATCGACATAGCCGGGGTCGCTGCTCGCCGCGAGCGCCACGATGTCGGGCACCGGGCTCGCCGATGCCGACAGGTTCAGCGTGTCGATGCCGACGATCTGCGGCGCAGGACTTGCGTTGGCGCAGGCGAAGGTCAACAGGACGTTGGTCGGCTTAAACGCAGCGCTCGGCGTGAATGCGATCACAAAGCTCTGTGACCCGCCGGCGGCGATGTTGACCGGCGTGTTGGCGGTGCCGGTCAGTGCGTTGGTGGTCGGGTCGGTGGTCTGGAACAAGAAGCTCGCCGGGATCGAGGTGGCCGGCGCGATCGAGCAGGTCGAGGCATTGCCCGGCCCGGCATCGATCAAGGTCGCGAACGCCGTCGCGGTCGCGCCGACCTCGACAGAGCGGCTCAGAGGCAGAACCGCGGCGACGAGCGCAATATGGGTCGCTCTATCCTGGACAAAGCTCGCGGTCACCGTGGTGTTGGCCGTCATGTCCACTGCAGGGATCGGTGCCCGAGCACCCGCCGCCGGACCAGCCGGCGAAGGTCGAGCCCGTCGTGGCCACGGCGGTTAGAGTGATCTGGGTAGTTGAGTAATAGCTCGCGGAACAGGCCGCGCCACAATTAATCCCCGGCTGGTTGCTCGTGACCGTGCCGAAGCCGGTGCCTGACGGGACGACCGAGAGCGTGTAGTTCGGAAGCTGGGCGATGGCGCCGATTTGGTTCGCGCCCTGTTCGGTGAACCAGAGCCTTCCATCGGGGCCGGTGGCTATTTGGTCGGGCTGGCTGGCAGCCGTCGGTGTTGGAAACTCCGTGACGACCCCTGCCGTTGTGATTCGCCCGATTTGGTTAGCCTCATACTCGGTGAACCAGAGGGCGCCATCGGGGCCGGCTGTTATGCCGTTCGGGGATCCGCTCGGGGTCGGGTACTCGGTCATTGTACCAGCGGTGGTGATCCGGCCGATTGCGTTGGGGGGGCCGAACGAACCGCTAAAGGTGAACCATAATGCCCCGTCGGGGCCGGCTGTTATGCCGTTCGGGGATCCGCTCGGGGTCGCGAACTGGGTCATTGTACCGATGGTGGTGATCCGGCCGATGACGCCACCGTCGCAGCCAACGCCGCAGAAAAGCGCCGCGAACCACAGCGCTCCGTCAGAACCGGCGGTGATGCCGAAGTTACTGCTGTTGCCGAGCGGGTATTCAGTGATCGCGCCCGATGTAGTGATCCGTCCGATGTTGCCGCCGTTGATGAAATTCGTGGTGAACCACAACGCGCCGTCGGGGCCAGCTGTTATCCCGTAGGGCAAACCTTGCATGTGGTTGACGGTCGGTAGCAGATATTCGCTGACGGTCCCCGCGGTGGTGATCTGCCCGATTTTGTTGCCGGTTTGCTCGGTGAACCACAGCGCCCCGTTCGGGCCGGTGGTTATTCCGGCGGGGCCGCTGTTGGTGGTCGGGATCACATATTCGGTGACCGCGCCTTCTATGGTGATCCGCGCGATCTTTCCGGCAGCGTTCTCGGTGAACCATAAGGCACCGTCGGGGCCGGCCGTTATCCCTTCCGGGTAGCTGCTGGCGGTCGGAACCGGGTATTCAGTGATCTGCGCCGCGGCCGGGATCGACCAGCCGAGCAGGAGCATCGAGGCAACGAAGAGACATCGCGCCAAGCCCAGTCGTCGATGAAATTCGTGCGCCCCGCCTAACATTCCGCCTTACTCTAAGTCAGTGCAGGCTGCTCAACCCTACCGCGCGGTGATGCGCCGGCTAAAGGGGAACGACTCTGCCCATATTTTTGCTGCGATCATATTTGATAATTGCGATAACCGTCTTCAAGGGGCGCGGCATGGCAATCTTGGAAAAAACTTCGGGGCGGCAAACCCCTTTAGAAACAGGTGGGGCTCGCGCGCCGAGTTGCCAGCGGTCTACGGCTTTTGGCGGCAGCGCCCCCGACAAAATTTGACCGGCGGGAGCGCCCGATCTAGAACCCCCGTCATTAGTTTCGGGGTTGCCGCGCCGTGCTCGCCATAAACTGGATCACAAGCGGCGAACGCGTCTCGCCCTGTCCCGCCTGCCATGCGGGGGGACACAAGCGCCATCTGCTCGACACCAGCTTCGATGCCCCCGGCGCCGCGCGGACGGTAGCGCTCTTGCAATGCGGCGATTGCGGGGCGCGCTATGCCGACCCGGTCGTGGCGGTCGATTACCACGACATCGATCAGGACGGCATGCGCTACTACGTCGAGCAGGGCGCCGGGATCGATGTGATGCTCGAGCCGTTCGCCCTGCTCGATCGGCGGCCGGTCGCGAAATATCTCGAGGTCGGGTGCAGCTTCGGCTTCGCGATGGCGTATGCGCGCCGCGCGCTTAGCTGGGAGGTGCTGGGCTTTGACCCGGGCTTTGTCGCGGCGGCGGGACGGCGGATGCTCGGGTTGCCAATCGAGCCGCGCCTGCTCGACGAGGAAGCGGTACCCGAGGGCGGCTTCGACCTCGTCTTCTGCTCGGAGGCGATCGAGCATATCGCGCAGCCCGACGCCTTTATCGTGATCCTGCGGCGCGCGCTGAACGAGCGCGGCGTGCTGCTGCTGACGACGCCCGACGGCGATGCCGTGACGCCGGATCAGCGGCCCGAATTGCTGCTGCCGGTGTTGAGCCCCAGTCAGCACGTGATCCTCTACAACGCCGGAGCGATCGAAACCCTGTTGCGTCGGCACGGTTTCGTCGACGTGCGGGTCCGCAAAAACGCGACGCAGCTGCAGATCGTCGCCGCGCGGACCCCACTCGGCGAGCCGGCGGCGTATTTCTCCCGCGCTCGCTACCGCGCGTTCCTGCAGGACGAGCTTGCCGCCCATCGCGACGATACAGAGCTGACCGCGGGGTTTGGTTACCGGCTCCTCTGCGAGGACGTGAATGCCGGCTCGTTCGAGAGCGCGGCGGCAACGTATCAGCGTCTGCGCGACACCTATCGCACCGTCTATGGCTATGACATCGAAACCGCCGATGCCGTGCCCCTCCCCGCCCCAGCAAACTTGTCGCTTTCGCAATATGGCGAGCGGCTTCCCTTCAATTTATGCGGCGTGTGGTATTGCCGCGGCATCATTGCCCTTCTCGGCGATCGGGATTTCGCCGCGGCGGCGGGCTACTTCGCGGCGGCGATGTGCGTCGGCGGCGTCCTGCGCGCGATCCTCAACGCGATCGGCACGGACGACATCTCGATCGCCAATTTTTGCCGTGAAGCCGAAACCGCCAGATTCTCCGCGCTGGCGCAAAGCGATCCCGCCGAGGCCGTTCGCGCACTGCACGCGCTTCCGCAGAATACCAAGGGCAATCGCGCGCGATTGCAGCGCCGGCTGTTCATCGATTTGATCAATCTTGGGCATTTCGCCGCGGCGGAGGACGTCCTCCCGCCGGTCGAGGCAGCGATCGACGCCGATACCCTGCCCGCGGCGATCGCCTATGGCAGATATTTGCTCGTTCACAAAAAAGACGCCGCTGCCGCGGCCTCGGTGTTCGCCAGGCTGCGCGCGGCTACGATTGATGACCCCAATCTGGCCGGCTGGCTGCGGGAGGTCGAGCTCGTCCAGCTCGCCGCGCTTGCCTTCGCCGATCCGCCGGCATCGCTGGCGGCGATGCGGGAGGTAGCGGCGAACCGCGGCAGGCTCGCTTCCGCGATCTTTGCCGCGCACCGGAGCCTCGCCGCGCATCAGCTCTTCACCGACTTGGCCAATCTCGGACATCTCGACGTCGCCGAACAGGTGATCGCCGCCTATGGCCCGCCGATCGAACAACCGATCGACGTCAATAACGCATCGACCGCGAAGGCTTACGGCGTCTACCTGTTGAACCACCAGCGTGACCCGGCCGCCGCGAGCAAAATACTCGCGGGGACGCGCGATGTCGTGCTGGCCGAACTCACCGCCAAGCCCGACGACGTCGGGCTGGTCGGGTTGCTTCGGGAGACCGAGATCGCGCTGCTGACCGCGCTTGCATTTGTCGGGCGTAAGGAAGCGCTCGCGGCAATCGAGGACATCTCGCTCAACCGGGCCGGGTTCGACGCCGATGCCTTCGCCGCGCATCTGCAACGCGTGCGTCTGCGAGCGGCGGAGCTGTTCACCGACCTCGGTTATGAAGCGGGATGAGGCCGCGCAACGCCGGCCTCATGGGCCACTCGGCGCCGGCGCGATGACATGCGGCTGGCCCCAGGCGAGGATGGTGAACGGCGCGCCGGGCACCGGCGCCAATGACACCACCGCCTCGCGCGTGAACCGGGCGCCCGATCCGGACTCGGCATGCGCGGTGATCGTCACGATCGTGACTGGGGCAACCGCCACATCGCCGATCCCCGGCAGTTGCGGCGCGGTGGCCGGATCGGCAAGGGCGGCTGCACGGTTGGCGAGAAAGGCTTCGATCGACGCCTCGTTCGCGCCGGGCAGGCTGCGCAGAACCTCGGCCGGCGCGGTCAGCGGATTGATGTAGGGGCTGAAGCTGTAGACGGTGAGGAACGGGGCCGCTTGGCGGTAGAGATCGCGGCTGATCCCGGGGATCTGCGCGACTTCGCTGACGTCGAAAAACTGGCGCGGCACCGGGGCGGTGGTGGCATCGCTATCAGCCGGCGGCGCATCCCCCTTGCCGCTCCGCCAATTGATGATCGCGGTGGCCGCCGCCGCCGCGCCCGCATCGCTGGCCCCGAGCGTGCGGAAGAGACCGATAAACAGTTCCGGCGGCGCCACGTTTAGATCGATTTTGCCGTTTTCATCTTCGGCGCTGATCTCGATAGTGCCGCCGTTATCGGACACTTGGTGCGGGGTGCCGTCCGCGCGCCATCGCGTCGCGCCCCGATCAGTCAGCGCGAGGATCGCCAATGTTACTCCCGATTCTGCCAGTAATCGCGCATGCGCCGTCGCATCGTCGTTGCGCGCTACGCGCAGCGCGACATCCGCATTCCCGACAAACGCCAGGACCAGGGCCGCGACCAACGCCAGCACCCACAGAACCAGGAGAAGCGCGACGCCGCGCTCGCCCCAGCGCGGGTGAGGCGGCTCAATGAGCCTTGGTGTCAATCGGCTTCACCAACTGCATGCGTTCGCGCAACTCGTCGGTCATGGCCTTGGCGTCCACCGAGTTTCGAATGATGCGGGGCGAGAGGAAGACGATCAGCTCGGTTCGCGCGCGCGTCTTGTTGGTGGTGCCGAAAAGGCTACCGACCACCGGAATGCTCGACAGCACCGGAATCCCGGCTTTGGTGCTGCTCAGGTTGTCGAGAATAAGGCCGGCCAACGCCAAGGTTTGGCCATCCTGGATCACCACCGAGCTGGTGACGTGACGGTCGGTGATGGTCGGGGAATCGATGTTCGAGGTTGTCGTCGTCGACACATCGCTGACTTCCTGATCGATGTCGAGGGTGATCAGGCCGCTATTGTTGACGCGCGGCGTGACCTTGAGCAACACGCCGGTTTGCTGGTAGGCGACGCTGTTGACGATGTCGGCCGTGTTGGTGATGGTGCTTTGCGCCGACTGGGTGATGATCGGCACCTGGTCGCCGACCTGGATCGACGCGGTCTGGTGATCGAGAACGAGGATCTCGGGCGACGACACGACATTGACGGTGCTGACCTCCGCGAGCGCGTTGAGTATGACGCGCCAGTTGGAATACGCGAGGACGTAATTGAACCCGGGGTACACCGCTGAAATATCGCCGGGGCCGCCTTGTCCACCAGCGGACGCCGTGGCAGCCGACGGCGCGAGGCCGGTAAAGCCGAAGTGGTGGGGCCCCTGGGTTAAATAATACTGCAAGCCGTAGTTCAGCGCATTGTTAAGCGTCACCTCGGCGATCGTCGCCTGGATCAGCACTTGCAGCGGCACGATATCCAGTTGCTTGATCAATTCCTCGATCATCCGGTAATCCGACGGACGAGCGAAAGTCACCAGCGCGTTGTTCTTCTCGTCCGCGACGACGCGCACCGGCGGAAATTCCAGATTGTCTTGGCCGCGCGATGTGCCGATGCCGGTTCCGCTGCTTGTATCGCCGCTGCGGAGATTTTGTTGCGCCACATACGCCTGGTTCGACGAGCCCGGTGTCGTGGAGATTCCTGTCGTAGGGTTGGTCCCGGGAGTTGTCCCCGGCGTCGTCGAGGTGCTTGAGGTTGTCTGCGAGGTGCCCGGGTTGTTGAGACCTGGCACCGTCGGCAGTCCAGTGGTTCCAGTGCTGCCGCTGGTGTTCGCGGCACCGGGCAGACCGGTATTCTGCTGCCCTCCACCGAGCGTCGTGGCGCTGGTGCCGGGCGCCGTTTGGGGCAGGATCGTGCTCACCGACCCGTTCGCCAGGAGCTTGTTGAGCACGGCGGCGAGGTCGGCCGCGCGGCTGTTTTGCACGCGATATTCGAAGAGACGTGGGACGCTATCGCCGGCGCCGTAGTCGATCCGGTCGATCCACGACTGCACCTCGTCGAGATAGCGGCGTTGCGACGCGATTACGAGGATCGCCTTGAAGCGCGGCAGCGGCACGATGCGCACCATGCCGGCAAGCGGCCCGTTCTGTGGATCGCCGATGATCTGATCGACCGCGCCGGCAACATCGGCGGCGGTGCCGACATGCAGCGGATGCAGCGCGAACGACGTGCCGGCCATCCAGTCGACATCGAATTGCCGGACCAGGTCCGAGACGCCGTCAAAATCCGACTGCGGGCCCGAGACCAGCAGCACATGCCGAGTGTCGTCGGTCTGCACCGTCGTGCCTTGCGGCAAAAACGGCTCGATCGCCGCCTTGACCTCGGCGGCCGAAACGTACCGCAGCGTGATGACGCGCAGCGCGCGGTCGGCATTGGAAACGGTGCTGGCGGCGATGCCGGCGTGCGCCGCGTCGGCGATCGGCATGACGCGATAAATGCCGTCGCTCAGCGAGAGATCGAACCCGTTGGCGCGCAGCGCGGCGCCGAGCGTGGCCAACACCGCGGTGCGCGGCAGCGGTGTGCCGGTCTGCGCGGTGATCGTCCCTTGGACGCGGCTGTCAACGACGTAGTTGAGGTGCAATTGATCGCCGACAAGCTCGCGCATCACATCGCGGATATCGGCGCCGACGAAGTTGAAGGTTACCGAGCCGTCGGGGGAGACCTTGACCGATTCAGCCTTTTCCGGCGGCGGATTGACGTACACGCCGGTGCCGGCGACGGTCTGCCCACGTGCTGCGACCGGGCCTGGCTTTGAGCTGAGCGGTTCGACCGGCAACGCGGCGATTGGCGCTGGCGCATGCGACGGCGGTTCGACCTCTTCGGTCGCCACTCCCTCAGTAGGGTCGATGGGTCCCCAACCGTGGCAACCAGACAGCAACAAGACAACGGAAAAAGCAAGACCAGCCGCGCAAGTTCTCATACATAGCAATGGACGGCCGAACACGCGAAGACCCTTGGCCCCTTCCCCCACGAAACATACCCCAAGCGAACAGAAGCACTCGCCAAATCTCTCATTTTGCGGCGGACACTAGACCCATCCCCGTGCCCAGGCAATGGCGCCCCATCAGCCGGAAGGTCGCGGCGGTGGTGGAGGCCGGAAAGGCAAGGGCTGGCCGGGCGACGGCGGATGCGGCTGCTCGGCGCTGACCGGCACCAGTTCCAGCACGTCCACGCCGTGACGGAGGATGACTCGGTCGAATTTGATCGCTTCCGTGGTCCAGCCGTCGATGGTCTGCCCCTCGACCACGCGATCGAGCAGCGGCGGCGTGCCATGGCGAACGAGGGCATGCGATCCGCGAGGCGAGATCACGATCGCGATCAGCGTCATCGACGTCGAGACCGTCGCGGCCGGGGTTTCCTCGCTCGGGGGGCGGCGGGTCGGCGAGAAAAGCGGGCGCGACAGAACCTCGGAATAGGTCGCCAAGGCCGGCATGGTGAAATTCACCGTGGCCGATGGCGCTGGTGCATTCCCAAGCGTCGGCGCGACCGGGATCGCACGGTCCTGCCAATCGAGCCATTCGATCGTGACGACGCCGGCCAACACCAGGCAAAGCGCGGCGAGCGACGCCATTGGGGCCAGCCGCCGCCAACCGACCATCCCGATCACCCCGAGCCCCGCATGTAACCGACGAGGTCGAATTGCACTTCCAGTCGTGACGCTGGAGCAGCGTGCCCCGGCCGTGGTGTTTCCTGGGTGATCTGGACGTTGTTCAAAAACAAAATCGAAGCCATCGACTCGAGGTCATAGAAGACCCGCTGAACGCCCGCGAGATCGGCGGTGAACTGCGCGCGCACCGCGATGCGTCGCGCCGTGCCCTCGTCATGAGCGGCCAGGGTCTGCGTGCTGCGCAAATCGCCGTGAACCTTGTCGATCGCGTCCTTCACCAGGTTTTGCAGCGACGCGCTGGCCAGCGCGTCGCTCGTCGTCGGCAGGAAGCCGTTGGCACCGCGCGCCTGCTCCTTTACCTGCGCCAACTGCTTTTCTAGATCGCCGGTCGTCGCGCCGACATTCTCAGCGTGGGCAATCGCTGACCGCATCATGTCGGCATCGGCGCGCGCCGCGCCATAGGACGCCAGCAGCGGTTCGGCGACGCCGACATAGGCGAAAAGCAGGAGCAGGAGCAGGATGCCGATCGCGGCGATCCGCCGCACCAGTGGCGAGAGCGAGCGCATCAGGAACCATTCCCCAAAGCGACATGCGTCCCAATGTTGAAGCGCTCGCCGCCATTGGGTTCCTGGGTCACCGGCGATTTGAACCCGCTGCGGTCGAATACTTTCGAATGCTCCAGCACGCCGATCAGGCCCGCCGCCGATTGCGTCACGCCCTGCAGCTGCACCTCGTCGCCGGTAACCTGCCACGATATCAGCGACGTGTCGTCCGGCAGCACATGTGTCGTATTGAACAGCAATTGCGAGACGGTCGGCGTGGTCCGTCGCCGATCGGCGAGAAACAGCTCGTTGTGGCGGACCTCGTCGATTTTCTTTTCGATCGAGGCTGCCTCGAGCGCGCGCCGCTTGATCGCAGCCAAGCGCTCGGTCAGCGCATCCTCGGCGCGCTGCGCCAGAACGATCGGCAAGCTGGCGGCGACGACCGCGAGCACGATCGCCGCCGCGGCAAGCCCAGCCATCACACGTTTGTCGCCGCGGCTCCACGTTCCGTCACGACCGGCACGCAGCAGGTTGCCGGTGGCCGGCTCATCACCTTCAGGGCCGGCGACATCGATCCGCGTCGGCGAAAAACCCAGCCGCTGCACCTGGGCGACCGCCGCATCGGCCGCCTGACGCGGCACGAGGATGACCTCGACATCGAGCATCCCCGCCTCCGGATCCTCCCCGGCGAGGCGCGCGGCGAACAGCACCTGGTCGGGGCGAAACGGCGTGTGGCGATCGAGCTCAAACTCGACGACCTCGTCGAGATTGCCCTTGGCCGCGATCGGAAGCCGCATGATCGTGGTAAGACTGCGCTCGGCGGGGATGCGCAGGCAGGCCTCGGCCGAACCGTCGCGCAAACGCGGCGCGAGCGCGTTCTCCTCGATGAGCGTAGCCAGCGCCGCCGCCGCGGTGTCCTCGTCGCCGAGCGCGAACCGTCCAAAGAGCGACGACGTCCGATTGGCTTCGAGGCGCAAGCTGGCCTCAGCCGCGCCCAGCACCAGCACGATGCGCTGACGGCTGCGCGTCAGGCGGCGTCGGAGAGACGACGGAACCAGCCCCCACAGCTCGCCGAGCCACCATTCGACGAACTCGGCGATCAGGGCCGCGGCACCACGCGCCACCGCTTCCACAATCAAAAACCTCGGAAAAGCCCAGGCAAACGTAACACAAACCGGCGTGCGCCAACAGCGCGGCAACCCGGCGCGGCCGCGGCCTCCCGCCCCGCCTAGAGGGGGACATGGCAACCCTTGCGCTTCAAATCATTGCGTCACAAGTTAGGATAAAATAAGATTAAATTAGCCCGTTCGTGGCAGGAGAAAATCAATGAGCATGAGGTGGAGCACGGGGATTATCAGGACACTGACCGTCGGTTGCGCGGTGGGTCTCCTTTTTGTCGCGCCCCCGGCGACGCGTGCCCAAGATGCCGCAATCGCTGTCGGTGTCCCGGATGCCGTCTCAATTCTGAACAGCGGCCTTGATCCCGGTGTCGTGGAAGAGGTGACCGCCGAGACTGACCCAGCGACCTGCAAAGACCCAGGCGGATGTTACACCGTCAAGTTGGCGGTGAAGAACAAGCAGCAGACCATCGTCGCCGCCGAAATGGAGTATTACCCGTCAAGCTGCCAGGAAGTCAGTACCGGGGAATGGTCCGGGATCAAGTCCCCAACGCATGGAAACTACGGCAACACCACGATCACGGGCACGTTGTCGAACGGCGACTGCGCGGGGATTACCTTCACTTTCGGCGCACTGTATTACACCGCCGACAAGGTGACCGAGAAGAAGGTCAAGGACGAACTGAAGGCGTCCTGGAAGACTAAGGATTACCCGAGTGTATGCGGCACCTGCAAGGTCGAAGTGACGGCCCATATCAAAATCGCCGACTAACCCTCCGTTCCGCTTACCCAGCCTGAGACACCTCGCCCTGAGCCGGCTCGCCGGTTCAGCGCGAGGTTCAATAGTTCCGAGGCCATCGCTTAAGAGCTGTAGAGCCGCCCGGGCGCGCCCGGCACATCAACGGCGCGACTTTCAGTGATCCCATGCGTGCAGCGATATCGGCTTGCCAAGCCGGCGCGGTCGCGGCGCCAAAGCCGCCTAGCGTTGGTGCCACGACCCGCAATTTGCCGGCATGCGCCACTCGGCGGTCGAGGCGCTCGCGGGCATACCCGCAAAACCCGGATTGAGCGTTGCCTGCGCGACCCGCGTGCCGAGCGGCCAGCGTGCCTTGATGAAGGCCAGGGCAGCCAGGATCTCACGGTCGGTGAGGATTGCCGCGAAGGCCGGCATCGCCGTGGCGACACCGGCTGGCTGCGCCAGAAAACGACCGAATTTGGTCTTGTGAATCAAATCCTCGTCGGAATGCTGCCAGGTGTGGCCGGTCGCATCGTGTGCTGGCGCCCGCCGGCCGGCGAACTGGTCCTTGAGTTGCCAAAGCGGCTGACCTTGCAGAGCCCTGCCGTGGCACGACGCGCAAGCATCCATGTAAACTCGCCTGCCGAGAGCGACCAATGCAGCGTCCTCGGCGTCGGCGAAGTGATTGTGGGCCGAGGCGGCCTGACGCGCGGCAGGATACGCCATCGCCAGCAGCGCGATGAGCAGCCCCGCGGCGGCGGCGCAGGACACCCAGGCTTTCACTCGCCGGGCTCTTCGCACGAGCACGGCACGCGATGCAGCGCGATCATTGCGTGCGCACCGCGATCGAGGTCTCGCCGCGCAGCACGCCGCCGGCATCGGTAAAGCGCACAAACACGCGGTTGACCCCCGGCGAGTCGGAAACGACGCCGCTTCCCGTCACAAAAACGGCAAAGCTCGGGGTCGCATTGGCCGCGATCGTCGTGACGACATTGACGGCGGGACTCGCGAGGCAGGCCCCCGAATTCGGGTCGGTCTGACACACCGCCAAGTTCACCGACAGGCTTGACGTGCCGGTATCGACGCTGACGGTGATTGCCGCGCCGGCGCCGAGATCATCTGTCGCGACCGCGAAAAAGCCGGTCCCCATAGCGCCCGGAATGTCGACGTAACCGGGATCGCTGCTCGCCGCCAAGACCACGATGTCGGGCACCGGAGTGGTCGATGCCGAGAGGTTCAGCGTGTTGACGCCAACAAGAGAAGGCGCCGCCGGGGCGTTGGCGCAGGAAAAATTGAAGGCGACATCGGTCGGCGCGAACGGGGCGCTCGGCGTCAGGCCGAGAATTAAGCTCTGCGACTGGCCGGCCCCGATGTCGATCGGGGCATTCGGCACGCCGGTCAGCAGATTGGTGAGCGGGTCGATGGTTTGAAAGAAAAAGGTCGCCGGTACGCTGGTTTGCGGCGCGACCATGCAGGCCGAACCGGTGGCGGCCCCGAAATTGTCGAGGGTCGCAAATGTCGTCGCCGCCGCGCCGACCTGGACCGAGCGGCTTTGCGGAAGAACCGCGGCAACGAGCTGGGTCGAAGCACTTGCGGCCGGCAACACGCGTGCAATCGCCATCATGCCCGCGTCTTCATGCGCGAGAATGTGGCAGTGATAGACGAAGTCGCCGATATCCATGCCGCGGAAATCCATGCGCAGCGTGACGCTCGGATAGGGGCCGGTACCCGTCCAGAACGGCACCTGGATCGTATCGCGGAACTGCCGCTGATCGGGCGGCACCGGAACGCCATTCTCTGCCTCCACCAGGAAGTGGATCTGGTGCATGTGGAATTCGTGAGCCTCGTTGGTCCGGTTCTCGATGGTCCAGTCCTCGACCGAGCCCTGCGTCGTCACGATCGCCGGCGGCAGGTTCGGGTCGAACAGGGTCGGGGTCGCGCCGTCCACGGTGATAAAGAAGTTCGTCGGGCCTTCCGGCAGGTTCGGATCGAGCAATACCTCCGAAAAATAGAGCGTGCGGCTCGCCGAGGGGATCGCGTCGGCCAATCCCTCGAAGCGTTGCGCGTTGGGGGTTCGCGACGCCGGGACCACCGGCAAGTCGGCGGCCGGCGAATCCGCTTCAATCTTCGCGAGCGGGCGTATCGGCGGGTAGGTTTCGCCGCCCGGGCCATTGTCAGGCGCGAGCGTAAAGAGCGTGGCCGAGGCGACGCTCGTGCTCGGCCCGGTCATGATGAATTCGGCGCGGCCGGCCGGCGGGATCAGGATGTGGGTCATCGTGATCGGCTTGCCTTGCCTTGTGCCGTCCTGCGACCCGGTCGGGACTCCATCGAGCGCGACGACCTCAAGTGGCTGATTCACGCCATCATACTGGAGCTGCAGATCGACGATCGTATCGGCCGACGCGTTGGCGACGCGCCAGAATTCCTGGGCGCCCGGCTGCATCTTAATGACGGCAGGCGTGTAGGTGGGCGTCGCGAGCGGCTGATAAACGATTGGCACGTAGTTGAGCGAGATGTCCCACGGCGGAGGCGCGCCGGCCCGTGTGTTTGGCGGGCTCGTCGTCGGAATGGTGACTCGCGGTATGTCCCGAATGAGCAGGATGCGCTCGGGCAGGCCCGCGGCGGCGGGCTGAATATTCGCGATCCCCTCGACGACGATCGCGCCCGAGGCTCCACCCTGCACCGCCGCCTCGGCGAGGCCGTGCACGTGCGGATGGTACCAGTAGAGCCCGGGTGGCTCGTCCTTTGGGAATTTGACGCTGTATTGGAAGGTCTCACCGGAATTGACGAGGGTGTGGATGACCTCGTCCGAGTGACAGGCGGGCGAGGTGTTGGTGCCGTGAAAATGCATGTTGACCGACGTGATGGTCATCGTCATGTCGCCGCAGACATTCGAGGTGTTCGAGATGAACTCGCTCGGCGAGCCGGGTGGCGCCGGCGGGTTGGCGTTGGTCAGCGAGATATTGAGCGTGTCGCCGGGATGAACGCGAAGCGTAGGGGACGCCACGCCGTCCGGGGTGGCGAAGCAAAAAACCGTGTGGCTGGCGCTGTTGAGCGCCTCGTAATAGTCGAATGTCACGTCGAGCGTGCCGTTTTGACTGCGGAACTCCGGCGGCGGTACGACGGCGCTTCCCTGCGCGGGTTGCGGGCACGGATCCGCACTTCGGGCATGGGCGGCGGGCCGTAGTAAACAGCGCAATCGCCAGCAGGAACGGCATCATCGTCAGGCGCCGCATCGCTTTCCTTCTCGTCCAACCATCTGGCCAACCGACCCAGCCAGCAACCTGAACCCAATTGCGATTAATTCGCAATCAAAATGGCGCACCGTCAGCGGTTTCTATGATCAGACGAACCGGGACCGGGGCCATGCGCGCAAAAGAGCTTGCTAGGAGAACCATTCGACAGAGAATATTAATCTCAAGCGTCGAAAATCGGGGGCCAGCATTCTGAGCGCCGGGCTCCCCGGAATTTTCGAAGCTAGGAAAGGGCGGAGGCGTGGGTTTGTTTCGACGGGTCGGTGCTGCGTATGCCGTGGTCATGCTTTTGGTGCTGGGCGGGCAGTCCTTCGCGCAGACCGGCGGACCCGCCCTACCGTTGTCTTATCCAAAGTGGCTCGAGCTGCAGAGCGATCCGGCGGCACTACAACAGCTGCAGGCACAAGCGGCGGCGCCGCCACAGGTTCCGGGCGAACCCTTTGTGTCTCCGACCTCGGGTACCTGGCAGCTGGTCACAAACAAGGCGAAGCTCAGCGGCAGCGACGTCAAGCTGGGAAATCCGGTGCTGCAAATGGACGGCACCGTCATCATGCAGCAAATCTGCTCGTCGGCCTGGTTCAAGCTGACGCCCGACAACACCGGCAGCTACGTCAACGGCACCTGGACGCAGATCGCCTCGCTGCCGTCGGGCTATTTTCCCTTGTTCTACGGCTCCGGCGTGCTGCCCGATGGCCGCGTCATCATCGAAGGCGGCGAATACAACGGCTCGGACGGTAATTGCGGCAGCGGAGTTTGGACCAACAAGGGCGCGATCTACGATCCGGTCGCCGATAGTTGGGCGGCCGTTAGCCCACCCACGGGTTGGACGCAAATTGGCGATGCCCAGGCAACCTTGCTGCCCAATGGCACCTATATGCAGGCCGATTGCTGCGATACCCCGTCCAAGGCGGCGCTGCTGGACGCAAGCAGCCTGACCTGGACCGAGACGGGCACCGGCAAATTCGACATCTATGACGAGGAAGGCTGGACCCTGCTGCCCACCGGAAACGTGTTGACCGTCGACGCCTACGTGTTCACCGGCACCTGTGGAACGGGTTCAGAACTTTACAACCCGTCAACCGGTGCGTGGTCGAGCGCCGGAAGCACGTTCAAGCAGCTCTCCGACTGCTCGAACCCCGGCAACAAGCCAAGCTATGAGTTGGGGCCGTTGGCATTGCGACCCGACGGCTCGGTCGTCGCCTTTGCCGGCACAACATGCAGCGACGTAGCCAACGCGAATTGCGAGAGCGGGGCGAACGGGTTTATCGTTACGTCGCACACCGCGATCTTCAACTCCAGCAACGGCAGCTGGAGCGGCGGGCCCAATATTCCAGCCGTCTCCGGTACCGTGAATTGTCCCTCTACCTGCAACTACACGCTCGCCGATGCGCCGGCGGCGCTGGAACCGAACGGCAATATCCTGTTCGCCGCCAGCCCCAACTACCGGCCTTTCGTAAGCCCCACCCACTTCTTCGAGTTCAGTCCGGCCCCGAACAACACGATCACCCAGGTGTCCGACAATGCGGATGCGCCGAGCACGCCGGGGTTTGAGTGGAATTTTCTCGTGCTTCCCAGTGGCCAGATCCTGGCCTCGCCGACGCAATCTCACCCGGGAGATGTTTGGATCTATACCCCGGTGGGCAGCGCAAACTCTTCCTTGGCGCCAACGATCACGGCGATCTCGAGCAGCGTCCTCGCGGCTGGCGTGAGCTATACGGTCTCTGGCACCCAGTTCAACGGTTTGTCGCAAGGTGCGTATTACGGCGATGACGTGCAGGCGAACACGAACTACCCGCTGGTCCAGGTGACCAATACTACGAGCGGGCATGTCTTTTATTACAAGGCTACCAACTCCAGCACATACTCGATAGCCCCGAACGCTGCGTCGACCGCCACCTTCACAGTGCCGCCCGCGGCGCAGATCGAGCAGGGCCCCAGCACGCTCCGGGTCATCGCCAACGGGATCGCGTCCCAGCCTGTCAACGTCACGATTTCGACCACCTCGGCCCCCACCCTTTCGGTATCGGCGGTCGGCAACGGCACAGTGACGAGCTCTCCTCCGGGAATTAACTGCGGCGTCAACGCCACCACGTGCTCGGCCGCATTTGCCGCGGGCACGGTGGTCAGTCTGACGCAAGCACCGGCATCGGGGTGGAGCTTCAACAATTGGGGCGGAGCCTGCGGTGGCGCGGGCACCTGTATCGTCACGATGAATACCACTCAGTCGGTCGGTGCGACCTTCAGCCAAGGCACACCGCCTTCGTCGCCGCTCGTCGCCGCGGTGTTGCCGGAGAGCCGCTCGGCGGTGGTCGGCAGCACGGTCACCGCCTTTGCCACGATCATCAACAGCGGCAACAACACCGCGCCTTCCTGCGCAATCGCTCCGATTGGCAACCTACCGCTCGCCTTTACTTATCAGACCACTAATCCGACGACCAACGCCCTGACCGGCACGGCGAACACACCGGTAAACATCGGCCCCGGCGCGCCCCAGACCTTTGTGATCGCGCTGACCCCGACCGCTGCATTCAATCCAATCCAGATCCCGTTCAGCTTCGCCTGCTCCAACGTCGTGCAGGCGCCGATCGAAACCGGGATCGACACGCTGCTGCTTTCGGCCTCGACGACGCCGGTTCCGGACATCGTCGCGCTCGTCGCGACCGCCTCGAACGACGGTATCCTGCACATTCCGGGTGCCTTCGGCGCGAGCGCGTTCGCCGTCGCCACGGTTAATCTCGGTGCCGCCAGCAGCATCACGGCGACCGCCAATACCGGCGCGACGAACCTGCCGCTGGCGATCTCCCTGTGCGAGACCGATCCGACGAGCGGACAGTGCCTGCAGGCGCCGTCCTCAACCGTCACCACGACGATCGCCGCCAACGCGACGCCGACCTTTGCGGTGTTCGGCCAGGCCAGCGGCGCGATTGCGTTCGACCCGGTCAACAACCGCATCTTCGTGCAGTTCGCCAGCCCCGACGGAACCGTGCGCGGCGAGACCTCCGTCGCGGTCGAAACGCAGTAAATCTCGCACCCCGCGCGCGCCGTAGCGTCGTCATCTCGCGACCACCCACCTGGGCAACTCCGCGGCATTCGTTAAGGCCGACGGGAGGCAGCGTGGCCGATCGTCAGCGGGTCGGCGGCGTCCGGGGCACCGAACCTCCCCGTTGCACTCTCGCGGTCGAGTAGCCAACAACACTGGTCCCGCGTATGCTTGCGCCGGACCAACAGATGAGAGCGACGCAGCTGTTGCGAAGCCATCAAGAACCGGTAAATTCTCTAAACCATTGAAAGAGCCCGTAGCTCAGCCGGTAGAGCAACTGACTTTTAA
>Ga0181530_10001371_pt1 | contig 30713 bp, 22 predicted proteins | sample PEATcosm2014_Bin_42_FD_119769 | JGI IMG/M metagenome (GOLD analysis project Ga0181530, IMG submission 119769) | Peatland microbial communities from MTU Mesocosm Facility, Houghton, MI, USA - PEATcosm2014_Bin10_60_metaG | ecosystem: Environmental > Terrestrial > Soil > Wetlands > Peat | place...
ACGAATGGCTTCGACGTCGCTCCTTATCTGTTCTACGAGTTCATCCTCGGTCCCGAAGCTGTGCTGGCCCCGCACACGCGTCCCGAGCTCAACACGGACCCTCTCGCCGTACAGGTCCCCGTCGAAGTCGAGCAGGTACGCCTCGAGGAGCCGCTCGCCGACCTCGTAGTAGTGCGGCCGGCGACCGACGGAAACGGCTGCCCGATGCCTGGTGCCGTCCTCCAGCTCGACCACGGCTGCATAGACACCGTCGGCCAAGTTCACGTCTGGACCGATCCTCAAATTGGCCGTCGGAAAGCCGAGCCTGCGACCGCGACGGTCGCCCACCGCCACGATCCCCTCGACCGAAGAATCCACGTACCAGAACCTAACGTCCCCGACACGGCACGACGTGGAAACAAGCGAGCGAAGACGCCCCCATCAGGTACATACTCTCCCCGTGACTTCTGTGACTACTTCAAGGTTCCGTGCCAGAGCCGTCGACCATCTCGCCGTGGCGATCGGCACGACCAAGGGACTGTTCTTCGTCAGCGACAGCACGGTCGATGGCCCCTTGTTGGCCGGCAACGCCGTATCCGCCTTTGCGCAGCTGCCGAGTGGTCGCCTGCTCGCAGCCACTACGGACCCCCGCTTCGGGCCGAACGTCCGCGTCAGTGACGACGGGGGGCTCACCTGGGACGAGCCGGGGGCACGACCGGTGGCGTTCCCGGCCGAGACGGAAACCGCTCTCGCCTCGGTGTGGCAGCTCCACGTCGATAGGCGACCGAACGCAACTGAGACCGTGTGGGCGGGCGTCGAGCCGGGAGGGCTGTTCCGTTCCGACGACGGTGCTGCCACCTTCGAGCTCGTCCGAGGCCTCTTCGAACACCCTGACCGCCCAACGTGGGAGCCGGGCGCGTGTGGGCTCGCCCTGCACACCGTGATCACCCACCCGGAGCGGCCGGAGCGGATCGTCGTCGCCATCTCGTGCGCAGGCGTGTACCGCTCGGACGACGGGGGGGACACCTGGGTGGCTCGCAACCAAGGGATCGAAGCACGACTCCTGTCCGAGCCGCTGCCCGGAGCAGGCCAATGCGTCCACAAGCTCGCCGTGGATGCGGTGAACCCCGACGTCCTCTGGGCACAGAACCACGGGGGCATCTACAGGAGCGTCGACGCCGGTGACCACTGGGAGTCCGTTGGCCATGCCGGCGAGCCCGACGGCGTGGCTTCAGACTTCGGCTTCCCGATCGTCTCCCACCCTGAAGAGCCCGATACGGCGTACGTGCTGCCGCTCGAGTCCGATGTCTACCCCTGCACCGCCGAAGGCCGCTGCCGCGTTTACCGGACGGCGAACGGCGGGCTCAGCTGGGACGCGCTGTCGGACGGGCTACCGCGCACCCACGCTCATCTGACGGTCTTGCGCGACGCGTTCAGCATCGGGAACAACCAGCCCTACCCGCTCGTGTTCGGATCCGAGTCCGGGCACGCCTTCGCCTCGGTGGACGACGGCGAGTCCTGGCGGCTCGTCGCGTCTTACCTGCCACCCGTCTTGTGGGTGCGCGTCCTCGAGTGACGTGACCTGGCTGTCGCCCGCTCCCTCGAGCCTGTTCGAAGCACGTTCCGACCCCGTGGGTCCAACGGTTGTTCAGGTCCCCCGCGTTGCAGGAGGCAATGATGAAACTGCGTATCTTCACTGAACCCCAGCAGGGCGCGAGCTACGAACAACTCCTCGCCGTCGCGCGGTGCGCGGAGGAGTCCGGGTTCGACGCCTTCTTCCGGTCGGATCACTACCTCAAGATGGGTGAGGTCGATGGGCAGCCCGGCCCGACAGACGCCTGGATCACCCTGGCGGGCCTGGCTCGCGACACACACAGCATCCGCCTCGGGACCCTGTTGAGCGCGGCGACCTTCAGGCTCCCTGCGCAACTCGCCGTGATCGTCGCGCAAGTGGACGCCATGAGCGACGGCCGGACCGAGCTCGGTCTCGGTGCGGGTTGGTTCGAGGAGGAGCACCGTGCTTTCGGGATCCCGTTCCCCCCTTCGGTGGGAGAGCGGTTCGATCGGCTCGAGGAGCAACTCGAGATCGTGTCAGGGATGTGGGCCGCCGAGGACCGTTACTCGTTCTCAGGCAGGCACTACCAGATCGTGGACAATGCCGGTCTGCCTAAACCGACCCAAGGGCCGCGTCCGCCGATCATCGTCGGAGGAAAGGGCTTGCGGCGCACGCCGGCGATCGCGGCACGTTTCGCCGACGAGTGCAATGTCCCCTTCGCTCCCGCCGAGCACTGTGCCCGGGTGTTCGCTGAACTTGACAGCGCGTGCGCCCGGATCGGTCGTGACCCTTCGACGATCCGCAAGTCGGTGGCGGTGGTCGTGTGCGCCGGGCGCAACGACGACGAGATCAACGCCCGCGCCGCCGCGATAAGGCGCGAGGTCAACGAGCTTCGCCAAAACGGAGCCACCGGCACCGCCGTGGAGGTCGCCGAGAGACTGCGCCGCTACGGCGCGATGGGCGCTTCGACCATCTATCTGCAGATCCTCGATCTCGGCGACCTCGACCATCTTCGCTACATCGCCGATGAGGTCGTGCCTCGCCTCGCTCACGCCGCTGAGCGGGCCTGAGCGGCCAATGCGCGCGCCGGTGTTCGTCATCGTGACCAGAGACTGACAAGGGAGAGACTCGATGGAAGACCGAGAGCTGCACAAGCGCATAGCTGATCTCGTCACCGAAGAACGCGAGCTCGAGGAAGGCCATATCGGGACCCGGGTTACGCCCGAGCAGGAGCAGCGCCTGCGGGAAGTCCGGGAGGCCCTCGACCAGTCCTGGGACCTGCTGCGCCAAAGGCGCGCCCGGCGAGAATTCCACCAGGACATCACGGCCACGAGCCCCCGGCCACCGGAGATCGTGGAGGGTTACCAACAGTAGGCCCGCCGGCGCCGGCAGGAATCTCGACCTGCGGCCGCAGGCCAGCTTGACGCTCTCCCACCGTCTCGCGAGAGTGTTCCCGTGAGTCTGTCGCGTCCGGCTGTCCCGGCCTGCTCGCAGACCACGCGCCGACGCCGGGTCGAGAGCTGCGCGGGCGAGGCGACGCCAGGTTCGTCACGGCTGCTGTGAACAGCGCTCCGGCCGGCACCCCTGGCGCAAGCACATGACAGACCGCGCCGCCCGGGCGATGATCCTGGCCACTAGCGAGGAAACGAGACGCCGACGGTGAAGAGGGAACGGACCACGGCCCCGCGGGGCCCGCAAACCCAACCAGGTATCACTTCCCACACAGGTCTCGCCATGGTCGTGGTGATGACCGGTGTCCTCATCACCGCCGTTGACACGACGATCGTCGTCCTCGCCCTCCCGGAAATCGAACGGGGGCTGCACGTGGCACTCTCGTCGGTCATCTGGGTCGTCATCGGCTACCTGCTCGTCATCACCCTGCTCGCGACCCAGGTGGGTCGCCTCGGGGACATGTTCGGCCGGGTGCGTATGTACGAGATGGGCTTCCTGGTGTTCATCCTGGGTTCGCTCGCCTGCGCACTCGCGTGGAACGAGTCGGCCATCATCGGCTTTCGGATTCTTCAGGGCATTGGCGGAGCTTTCGTGACGGCCAACAGCGGCGCCGTGATCGCCGATCTCTACCCTCCGCAGCGGCGCGGGCGCGCCTATGGCTACAACTCGGTCGGCTGGAGCCTCGGGGCGGTCCTCGGGATCGTGGTGGGGGGCCTCATCGTCACCTACGTCTCGTGGCGTTGGATCTTCTGGATCAACGTGCCGATCGGCACCGCCGCGCTGGTGCTGGCAACCAAGGTCCTACACGAGCACGCCCAACGGGCCCGACGCCACTTCGATTTCCTCGGCATGGTCACGCTGGGGCTCGGGCTTTTCGGTGTGCTCTGGGCCATCACGACGCTGGCCACCTCCAGCTTCGACGCCTCCGTTGCCGGCTACCTGATCGGCGGGGTGGTGCTCATCGGCATCTTTGTCCTCGTCGAGTTGCGCCGAGCCGACCCGATGCTCCACCTGTCGCTGTTCAAGGTTCCCATGCTCGCGCCCTCGTTGCTGGCTGCGTTGTTCCAGGGGCTCGCCAACTTCGCCGTGCTGTTCCTGGTCATCATGTACCTCCAAGGCGCCCGAGGGCTTTCCCCGATCCACGCTTCGCTGCTGCTGGTGCCCGGCTACGTGGTCGGTTCCGGCGTCGGTCCTTACGCCGGCCGCCTAGCAGACCGGTTGGGCCCGGTCCTGCCAGCCACCGTCGGGCTCGGGATCCAGGTCATCGCCCTGTTCCTCTACGCGCAGCTCTCGACTGGGAGCGGCTTGTGGCTGGTCGTACTCGCAAGCGTCGTGAACGGGGTCGGGGCAAGCTCGTTCTTCCCTGCCAACAACTCGGCCGTGATGAAGGCCTCACCGCCGGACGTCTTCGGGATCTCCTCGGGGATGCTCCGGACCTTCGCCAACATCGGGATGGTCTTCTCGTTCTCGGTGGCGATCCTCGTCGCCTCCCGCTCGATCTCCAAGCACCTCGCCTTCGCCATCTTCGTCGGCACGACGAGCCTGCACGGCCACCTCGCCGTAGCCTTTACGACCGGCTTGCACGCCGCGTTCTATGCCTCGATGGCCTTCATGGTCCTCGCCGCTTTGTTGTCGGCCACACGGGCCAAAAGGGCGCGAGAGCTTCCGACCGGGAGCCGTTGAGAGGCCAGACCCTCCTACGAGCAGCCGCTCGTCGAGCCGCAGCTCGGGCAGGCGTAACACGAGCCGGCGCGCTGCATGACGTTGCCGCAGGCGTAACAGAACGGGGCATCCTTGCTCTCTATCTGACCCGGCTGCCTCAGTTGTTCTGCGTCGCCCGGGCGACGACCTGAAGCTGCATCCCCCCCGGCCCCGAACCGTTCGCGATTGGTCCGCTCGGCGTCTCCCTCGTCGACGTCCTCTAGACCGGGCAGCGTCGGTTGGGTCCGCTCCCCCGTCGAGAGCACCCCCAGCTCGAGCCGCTCGTCAAAGCTCAAGTAGTCGAGAGCCAGGCGCCGGAATATGTAGTCGACAAGGCTCGAAGCCAACCGCAGCTCCGGGTCGTCGGTGATCCCCGCCGGTTCGAAACGGAGGTTGGTGTACTTGCGGACGAACGTCGACATCGGCACGCCGTGCTGGAGCCCGAGGCTGACGGCGATCGAGAAGGCGTCCATGACGCCCGACAAGGTCGAGCCCTGCTTGGAGACCTTCATGAAGACCTCGCCCGGACGGCCGTCCTCGTACTCACCAACGGTCACATAGCCCTCACAGTCGGCCACCCGGAAGGCGAAGGTGTTCGAACGACGCTTGCGGGGCAGCCGCGTCCGTGTCGTGGTGGCAGGGGCGACGACGTGGCTTTGCTGCAATGCCCCTTCCAGCTCGGCTATCCGCTCGAGCAGCGCGCCCTCACGGACGTGGGCCTCCCGCGCGGCCTCCTCCTCGTCCAGGACCGACGTCTCGGCGTCTGCCAGCTTCGTCGTCGCCAACGGCTGTGCAACCTTGCAGTTGTCGCGGTAAATGGCAACCGCCTTGAGACCCATCCGCCAGGCGTCGATGTGCAACTGCTCGACATCTTCGACGGTGGCCTGCTCGGGAAGGTTCACCGTCTTGGAAATGGCACCCGAGATGAACGGCTGCACCGCGGCCATCATCTTCACGTGGCCGAGATAGTTGATCGTGTTGTCGCCCATCGAGCACGCGAAGACGGGCAGGTGGCTCGCCTTTAGGTTCGGTGCCCCCACGATCGTATTGTGCTCGTCTATGTAGGCGACGATCTGGTCGATCTCGTCGATGTTGTAGCCAAGGCGCCGAAGCGCTCGGGGAACGGTCTGATTGAGGATGGACATCGTGCCTCCCCCGACGAGCTTCTTCGTCTTCACCAGCCCCAGGTCGGGCTCGATGCCGGTTGTGTCGCAGTCCATGAGAAACGAGATCGTCCCCGTGGGGGCGAGCACCGTCGCCTGAGAGTTGCGTACGCCATAGGCCTCAGCCAACTCGACGGCCGTGTCCCAGGCCTCCTGTGCCGCACAGAGAAGGTCGGTCGACACCTTCTCCTCGTCGATCTTGGCCACCTCGCGCCGGTGCATTCTCAGCACGTCCAGCATTGGACCGGCGTTGTCGTGGAATCCGGCGAACGGTCCCATCCGCGCTGCCGTGCGCGCCGAGGTCCCGTACGCCGCGCCCGTCATGAGGGCCGTGATCGCCGCCGCGGTAGCGCGCCCTTCGTCCGAGTCGTACGGCATGCCCTGGGCCATAAGCAGAGCGCCGAGGTTCGCAAAACCAAGGCCCAGCTCCCGGAACCGGCGCGTCGTGTCAGCGATCTTCTCCGTCGGGTAGTCGGCGTTGCCGATGAGGATCTCCTGCGCCGTGAACACGACGGTCACGGCGGCTTCGAACCCCTTGGTGTCGAAGGTGTCGTCGTCGTTCAGGAAACGCATCAAGTTGAGGCTGGCGAGGTTGCAGCTGCTGTTATCCAGGTGGACGTATTCCGAACAGGGGTTGCTTGCTGAGATCCGGCCCGCGTTGGGCGCCGTGTGCCACTTGTTGATGGTCGTGTCGAACTGCAGTCCTGGATCGGCACACTCCCACGCGGCCTCTGCGATCTGACGGAAGAGGTCTCGTGCCCTGACCGTCCCAATCACCGTGCCCTTGGTCCGGCTGAGGAGATGCCAGTCGGCGTCGTCGAGCACCGTCTGCATGAACTCGTCTGTCACCCGTACGGAGTTGTTGGCGTTCTGGTACTGAACCGATTGGCTGTCCCTGCCATCCAGGTCCATGTCGAAACCGGCCTGCGCGAGGACCCGCGCCTTGCGCTCCTCACGCGCCTTGCACCAGATGAACTCCCGGATATCCGGATGATCGGCATCCAGGATCACCATCTTGGCGGCACGACGGGTCTTGCCTCCGGACTTGATCGTGCCTGCGGAGGCATCCGCCCCCCGCATGAAGCTCACCGGACCTGACGCAGTCCCGCCGCCATTGAGCAGCTCCTTGGACGACCGGATGTTCGACAGGTTGACACCCGCGCCCGAGCCGCCCTTGAAGATCGTGCCCTCCTCGACATACCAGTTGAGAATCGAGGCCATCGAGTCCTCCACGCCGAGGATGAAACACGCCGCGGCCTGCTGAGGCACACCTTCGACGCCGATGTTGAACCACACCGGGGAGTTGAAAGCTGCCTTCTGCTGCACGACGAGGTGCTTGAGCTCGTCACTGAAAACGACCGCTTCGGCCGCGTCGACGAAGTACCCGTCCTTTAGGCCCCATGCCGTGATCGTGTCCACGACACGGTCGACAATCTGGCGGAGCGAGGATTCCCGTCCTGGCATGCCGACAGTGCCTCGGAAGTACTTCTGAGCAAGGATGTTGGTCGCGTTCAGGCTCCAAGTCGAGGGCACCTCCACACCGAGCTGCTCGAATGCGACCGCCCCGCTGCGGTAGTCGCTGATACGGGAATCACGGCGCTCCCAGACAACTTCGTCGTAGGGATGACGGGACTCCGTGGTGAAGTGCCGTTGGATGCCGATTCCGACGCGCTCTCCTGCAACAGCCATTGCCTGGTCCCTCCTTGGCGGAGCCGGTCCACCCTGGCACGGTCCGATTTCCCGTGTACCACAATATCTTGTGGTCCAACCAGGTAGGACTACAAGATAGGTGGCTAATTACAGCACCGTAGTTACGGCCGTGTCAACGGGCTGCCCCGGTCGTCCTCCCTGCTCAAGGGCCGCTCGCGAAGGTTCTCATCTGCTTGCCTGCGTGACCTGGCAGTCTGCCCCTACGTCCGGGTCCCTGTCCAGCGCCCGGCGGGGCACTCCCCCCGCCGGACCGGCTACCGTGCCGCCGTGGCCGTCGTGATCGCCGTCGATGCCGGCACCTCGGGAGTGCGCGCGCTTGCCCTCGACGAAGGCGGGCAGGTCGTGACCGCTTCTTACAGGGAGCTGAGCCAGCACTTTCCGGCGCCCGGGCTTGTCGAACAGGACGCCTCCGAGATCTGGTCCCTCGTCGAGGCAACCTTGGCGGAGCTCGGCCGGGAACTCGCGGCGCGTTCCCTCGTCCCTGCCACCATCGGCATCGCCAACCAACGGGAGACCGCGGTGGCATGGGACCGCTCGACAGGCCGCCCGTGCCATCGGGCCATCGTTTGGCAGGACCGCCGAACTGCGCCGCGGTGTGTCGAGCTCGCGGACGCCGGGCTTCTCCCGCTCATACGGGAACGAACCGGCCTCGTGCTCGACCCGTACTTCTCCGCCACGAAATGGGCCTGGATGCTGGAGCAGGGCGGGGTCGAGCCCCGCGCTTCCCTTGCGCTCGGGACCGTGGACGACTGGATCTGTTGGAACCTGACCGGCGGTGCCGAGTCGGGCAGGCACCTCACGGACCCTTCCAACGCCAGCCGGACACTGTGCTACGACATCGGCCGGCGAGCCTGGTCGGCCGAACTGTGCGGAGTCCTCGGCGTGCCGGTCCAGTCACTCGGTGAGATCCTCCCGTCGGCCGCCAGATACTCCCCGGTGGCGGCCGGTGTCGCGGGTGGCTTCCTCGACGGTGTCCCTGTCAGCGCCATCCTCGGAGACCAACAGGCGGCGCTCTTCGGCCACGGCTGCTACCTGCCCGGTGACACCAAGGTCACCTACGGCACCGGGAGCTTCGTGCTCATGAACCTCGGTGCAAGGCAACCGCGACCGACCGAGGGCCTTCTGACAACCGTCGCCTGGGACCTCGGCGAGCACGCTCGCACCGGCGCGGACGACGGCTTCTGCTACGCCCTCGAAGGCTCCGTCTTTTCTTCCGGCGCGACGATCCAGTGGCTGCGCGACGGTCTCGGGCTGATCGCAGAAGCAGCCGAGGTCGGTCCGCTCGCCGCCCAGATCCCGCACAACGACGGCGTCTACCTCGTGCCCGCTTTCGCCGGCCTCGGAAGCCCCTGGTGGGATGCCCAGGCACGGGGCGCCGTCGTGGGCATATCGCGGGGGACCGGGCGAGCACACTTCGCCCGGGCGGCTGTCGAGGCCATGGCCTACCAGTGTCGGGACGTGATCGAGGCGATGACCCTGGCCGCGGACCAGCCCCTTGTCCGGCTGCATGCCGATGGCGGCGCCTCTGTGATGGACCTCCTCCTCAGGCTCCAGGCGGACCAGTGTGGAGTGCCAGTCGTCCGTCCCCGCACGACCGAAGCGACCGCCGTGGGCGCCGCCCTGATGGCTGGGCTCGCGGAAGGCGTCTGGAGCTCTCTCGACGAGGTCAAGGCCCTGACGGCTGACTGCGAGGTCTTTGAGCCAGCGCCAAGGCGGGGCCGGGCGGACGCGGATCACGCCGCCTGGCGAGCGGCGCTCGCGCGCGCCGGGCGCTGGGAACGAGCCCCAGGCGCGACAAGCTCGCCGCCCTAGGCCGCCGAAGCCCCGAACGCCCGCCGAAACGGCTCCCAGGTCGAAAGCTGCTCCAGGACGGCCCCGGGACCGGCACCAATCCGGCGCCAGGCCGGGCGGGGCTCACTCTCAATACCGACTTCACCAGTGCCGATGCTTACTCAACAGCCGTAGGCGGGGAGCAGGCAGGGGCCGGTGAATCGATGATGGACGGCGACTCCACAAGAGCAGGGAGAACCCGGGCCTGGCCGGCCCGGCGCTTCCTCACCCTGTCGATGACGCTGGTGATCGGGCTTGTCCTTGTCGACCCCCTCGAGCTCTTCCCGGCCGGGGCTGCGAGCGGACAGGCTGGGCCGATCGGTCACCCGGCCCCCGCCGAGTTTGCCGCCGCCCGGAGCATCACGTCTCCGAACTGGTGGAAGGGCGGGATCTGTGATGGCGCGAACGCCCCGGGATCTGAGAGCCTCGGCGCCTCGTGGCGCGGTCTCGTCGCCTGCGGACCAGGTCCGACCCAGGGCGGCACCGATCACGTCGTCTCCTTCTTCCCAGGTGCATGGGGCGAACTCGAATGGGAGTGCGTCGAGCTCTCCATGCGCTGGATGTACCTCGCCTGGGGCGTGAACCCTTACCCGGCCGACGGTTGGGACGTCGTACGCGACTACCCCCTCTACAGGGCGAGGTACAACCCGGACGGACCTCAACTTGTGGTCGTCACGAACGGCACGGTCGGAGCCGCGCCACAACCCGGAGATGTCGTGTCGATCGGGCGCACCCAACACAACGGATTCGGCCACACGGCGGTCGTGACCGCCAACGCGGTGGACGCGCAGGGCAACGGGACGATCACGTTGATCCAGCAGAACGGCGGCGCAGGAAACGACGGTTGGGCCACCTATGCCGTCAACAACTGGGTTGTCGCAGACGGGGTCACAGGTTGGCTCCACAATCCCTCGTGGACCTATCAGTGGCCGCTCGTCGGGTTTACGAACCAGAGCGGTTTCCGAGCAGGTGTCGTCGCGCCCGGCAACGGCTATGCGCAGGTCACGACGGATGCCAGCTCCATCGCGGTGTCCGGCTCCACGGGCGTAACGGGGACAAACGGCGCCGCCCTCTACGGCTACATCGACCAAGACGGCAACTTCTTCGTGCAACAAGCATCGTCATCCACTTGGTACTTCGAGGCGCGAGACGTGAGGTCCATCGCCGTGGCAACGACCACGTCGGGAGTGCCGGTCCTGGCCTTCTTGAGCGCAACGGGTGACTTCTACGCCGAGGCAGGCTCTCTCACAGGACCGTTCACGCTCGAGGCAACCGGGGCCACCTCGATCGCGCTGACGGACGGCACCAGCTCCGCTTTCCCCCTCCTGGGCTATGTCCGGGCCAGCGACAGTGCCTTCCTCGTGAAAACCGGCGTTGCCGGCGACGACTGGACCATTGTCCAGTCCTCGGGCGTTCGCTCGATCGCTCTCGCGCAAGGGAGCACGCCATCGGGCGGGCTCATCGGATACCTCTCCGACAGCGGAACCTTCTATGCGAGCCCAGAGACGCCCAAGGTCCAGTGGACGCCCGAGGCCACCGGCGTGAGGGCCATCTCGCTGGCGCTCGGGCCGGGCGGCTTGCCGTTCCTCGGCTATCTGGCCGGGAACAGCTTCTACGCCGCCGCCGGCCTGAGTCCCGCCGCCTGGGTCGACGAGGCCAACGGGGTGGCCGAGATCGCGGTCGCCTCCGAGCCCGAGCCGGGAGCTTCGCCGGTCCTCGGCTATCTCACGACCAGTGGCGACCTCGAAGTGCTGCAAGGCCAGCTTTCGGGCCGCTTCTCCCTCCAGTGCGACGATGCCTCATCGCTCGCTCTTTCCAGCGTCACCGATTCCTGAACACGTCCTCACAAGACCCCGGCGCCTAGACCTGGCCGGTACTCAGGCCGTCGACTGCCAGTGCGCACCCGTTCCCGATTCGGTGCTCAAGGGGACTTGTGGCCGTGCCGATAGATCTTGTACGACCCCGATTGCCTTGCGAGGGAAATTGGGAAGCGCAGCTGCAGTTCCATAGCCGTACAGGGAGCCCTCTTCCTGTACGGCTAGCTGCGCATTTCGCCCCGGCATGACCCGCTGCCCACCTGGCGGCGCCTTGCGTGACAGCCAGACGCGGCCCTGGAGCCGGCTCCGAGGCGCGGTCCTCAGAAGGGCGACGCCCTTTCCCGTCCGTTCTGATCGTGCCCGGCACAGGACACGCCCGCCCTCTCGTGGCTCTCCCCGCAGAACCTGCCTGTCCTCGTTAGCGACAAAGGCCGTCAGCGGGATCGGTGCTGTCACCGCGGTGTCCTGCCCGCGGTCGCCGTCAAATGAGCACCCGTTTACGAGCCCGCCTTTCCGGCTCTAGTTGATCAGGAACGCGTCGACATCAACCTAGACGCCCTCTGTATCCCGGATACGCCCGAGCCCCTCGCCCCAGTACTCGCGCAGGGCCGCCTTCCCCCGATGACACCGTCGCGGCCGCCAAGCAGTTGCGCGGCTACAGGCGCGGTGAGGACCCTCGTCGGAGAAGTCGCTGAGCACTCTGTCGAGATCGTGGCGCTCCCGGCCCTTGCCACTTCTCGCCGAACTCGGCTGCGCCTGCTCGGGCCTCGCTTCGCGCCGCGGGCCTTCAGTGCCCCTGCCTGGCGGCAAGCACGCCGGCCGCGGCAAGGACCAGGGCCCTGAACACCGACCTGTCCTCGTCTGCCTCGGGGTGCCACTGCACACCGATGACGAAAGGCTGCGCCTGGTCCTCGAGCGCTTCGATGGTGCCGTCCTCGGCCCACGCGACTGCACAAAGGCCGCCGCCGAGACGATCAATGCCCTGATGATGGTGAGTCGGAACATCTCGCTCGTCCCACCCGAGTGCCTTGTGGAGTGAGCTTCCCGGCTCGATCCGGACGCGATGGCCGGAGAAGGTTCCCGGTGTCGGGTTATGTTCCTCGTGGCCAACCACCTCGGGGAGATGCTGGACCAGTGACCCTCCGTAGGCGACATTGAGCAGCTGCATACCCCGGCAGATGGCGAGCAGCGGCAAGCCGGCGCGTTCCGCGGCGCTCACCAGCGCGAGCTCCCGTTCGTCTCGCTGGACGCGCGGTGCCTGGGAGCGCGGGTGGCGTTCGGCGCCGTAGCGCGCCGGATCGACGTCCGGCCCGCCCGTGAGCACCAGGCCGTCGAGACGCCGGACGAGCCCGTCGAGGGTTGCCTCCCTCTCTTGTTGGACGGGAAGGATGACCGGGCTCGCGCCCGCGTCGGCGAGCGAGTGCACGTAGTCGGACGGCACCAGCGAGGCTCGGGTGTGCCAAAGGCCCCAGGAAGCTTCCTCGTCGTAGGCGGTGACCCCGATCACGGGTCGCTCGCTTGGCACCGACGCCATCAAAGAGGCGTCACGTAGGCGGCGTTGATACCTCCGTCCACGAGGAACGTGCTCGCCGTGATGAAAGAGGCGTCGTCGGAGGCCAGGAAACACGCCGCGGCCGCTATCTCCTCCGGCTCGGCGAACCGGCCCATCGGGATATGCACAAGCCGGCGCGCGGCGCGCTCGGCGTCCTTGGCGAAAAGCTCCTGCAACAGGGGCGTGTTCACAGGGCCCGGGCACAGCGCGTTCACGCGGATCGACTGGCGGGCGAACTGCACGCCGAGCTCGCGCGACAACGAGAGCACGCCGCCTTTCGCTGCCGTGTAGGAGATCTGGGATGTCGCCGCGCCCATCAAGGCGACGAACGAGGCCGTGTTGATGATGCTTCCGCCCCCGTGTTCGAGCAGGATCGGGATCGCGGCCTTGCAGCACAGGTAGACGCTCGTCAGGTTCACGTCTTGTACGCGACGCCAAGCGTCGAGCTCGGTCTCCAGAATCGAGTCGTCGTCCGGCGGCGAAATCCCGGCATTGTTGAAGCAGATGTCCAGCGTGCCGAAACGGTCGAGCGCGGCCGCGTACATCCGCGCCACGCTGGGCGGGTCGGTCACGTCCGCGTGGACGTACAGGCCTTTGACGTCGTCCGCCACGGCGGCGCCGGGATCGTCGGCGAGGTCGACCACGACCACCTTCGCGCCTTCTCGCGCGAACCTGAAGGCACTGGCTCGGCCGATGCCGCTCGCCGCGCCCGTGATGACGGCTACTTTGCCTTCGAGCCTTCCTGGCATGATCTTTCCCCGATCGTAAGTGGTTGACGCAAGCTGGGAGTGCGCCTGTCAGCCACCCGTTGCGATGAACACGTTCTTCAGCTCGGTGAACGCCTCTAGGGCGTCCGGTCCGAGCTCGCGGCCGATCCCGGAGCGTTTGAAGCCGCCGAAAGGTGTCCAGTAGCGGACAGACGAGTTCGAGTTCACCGAGATCGTGCCGGTCTCCACAGCCCGCGCGACGCGGAAGGCGCGCCCGACATCACGGGTCCAGATGGACCCCGAAAGCCCATAGGGCGTGTCGTTGGCGATTTGGATCGCATCGACTTCGTCCTCGAACGGCAGCACCGCGACGACGGGACCGAAGATCTCTTCGCGCACCGCTCGCGACTGCGACGACACCGGCGCGAGGACCGTGGGGGGAAACCAGTAACCCGCCCCCTCCGGTGCGCTCCCGTGGAACGCGACTGGCGCGTCCTCCGGTAGGAAGGCGGAAACGACAGACCTTTGCTCGTCGCTGATGAGCGGTCCCATCTCACTTTTCTCGTCGGACGGGTCGATGACCTTCACCGCCTTGACCGCCGTCTCGAAGTACTCCATGAAACTCTCGTAAGCACTTTTCTCCACAAGAATCCGCGACCGCGCGCAGCAGTCCTGGCCGGCGTTGTCGAACACCGCGTACGGCGCGGCGGCGGCCGCCGCCTCGATGTCCGCGTCGGCGAAGATGATGTTGGCGCTCTTGCCGCCGAGCTCGAGGGTCACACGCTTCACCTGCTCGGCACATCCCGCCATGATCTTCTGACCGACCTCGGTCGAGCCCGTGAAACAGATCTTGCCCACCGCAGGATGGGTGACAAAGCGCCAGCCGACCACGGAGCCGCGGCCGGGCAGCACCTGGAACACGTGCTCGGGGATCCCGGCTTCGAGCGCCAGCTCCCCGATGCGGATCGCCGTGAGGGGCGTCAGGTCCGCCGGCTTCAGCACGACCGTGTTGCCCGCCGCCAGAGCCGGGCCGAAGCCCCATGAGGCGATGGGCATCGGGAAGTTCCAGGGCACGATGACCCCGACGACTCCGATGGGCTCCCGGAATGTGACATCCACACCACCGGGCACCGGTATCTGGCGCCCGGTCAGCCTCTCGGGCGCGCCCGCGTAATAGGCCAGCACGTCACGGACATTGCCCGCCTCCCAGCGGGCATTTGAGATCGTGTGCCCGGAGTTCGCGACCTCGAGCCGCGCCAGCTCCTCGTTGGCTCGGTCCACGGCCTCGGCAAAGCGCCTGAGCAGCCGGGCGCGGTCAGCCGGCGCGACGGCGCGCCAGGAGGGGGCGGCGGCGGCAGAACGCGCGATCGCCTCGTCGGTCGCTTCGGCGTCGACCTGGTTGATGGTCTTGATGATCTCTTCGTTGGCGGGGTTTACGACCGCACGCTCGCTGCTCACAGGCGTTCGAATCCCCGATAGCGCTCCCAGTCGGTGACAGCCGACTCGAATGCCTCGAGCTCGACGCGCGCCATGTTCGCGTAGTGGTCGACAACGTCGTCGCCGAATGCCTTACGAGTAACCGGGCTCACGCTGAACAGGTCGGCCGCCTCGCGCAAGGTAGTCGGCAGCCGCAGCTTGTCCGAGTTGTAGGCGTTTCCCACGAACTCGGGCTCGAGCTCGAGGCCCTCCTCGATCCCGTACAGGCCCCCTGCCACGATCGCCGCCAACGCCAGGTAGGGGTTCACGTCCGCCCCGGGCACGCGGCACTCGACGCGCAGTGACGACGGCTCGTGGCCGACGACCCGGAGGGCGCAGGAGCGGTTGTCATGGCCCCAGGCTAGTGCAGTCGGCGCAAAGGATCCCCGGACGAAGCGCTTGTAGCTGTTGATGTTCGGCGCGACAAAGAGCGTCAGGTCCCGAAGCGTGGCAAGCAGGCCGGCCATGAACTGCTCGAACACGGCAGAGAACCCGTGGTGCCCGTCGCCGGCGAACACAGGTTGGCCCGACTCGTCCCTGAGCGAGATGTGGATATGGCAGGAGCTGCCTTCCCGGGCGTCGTACTTGGCCATGAAGGTGAGGCTGTAACCCTCCTGGGCCGCGATCTCCTTGGCCCCGGTCTTGAACAGCACGTGCTCGTCGCCCTTGGCGACCAGGTCGGTGTACCGGAAGGCGATCTCGTGCTGGCCCAGGTTGCACTCTCCCTTCACAGACTCGACCCACATGCTCGCTCCACCCATCTCGTTGCGGATCCGTCGCAGGAGCGGCTCCACACGGCCCGTGCCGAGGAGCGAATAGTCGACGTTGTACAAGTTCGCCGGGGTGAGGTTCTTATACCCGGACTGCCAGGCATGTTCGAAGGTGTCGTTGAAGACGATGAACTCGAGCTCTGTGGCAGCCAAAGCGTGCCAACCGTGATTCGCGAGGCGTTCGCTTTGGCGCTGGAGGACTTGCCTCGGTGACGCGACCACTGGACTGCCGTCTGCCCATTTCACGTCAGCCACACAAAAGGCCGTGCCGGGATGCCATGGAAGAAACCGCATCGTCGACAGATCGGGCATCATCACGAAATCGCCGTATCCCCGCTCCCAGGAGGCCATCGCGTAACCGGGGACAGTGTTCATCTCGACATCGACCGCCATCAGGTAGTTGCAACCCTCGGTTCCGCGAGTCACAACTTCCTCCAGGAAGTGTGCGGCCGCGAACCGCTTGCCCTGCAAACGTCCCTGCATGTCGGTGATCCCTACGACCACCGTGTCGATGTCATGAGAAGCGACTAGCGCCGCCAGCCGGTCCGCTGTGAGGACGGGCAAGGCTTCGCTCAATCGATTCCCTCCATATCATGCGCTTTGTGCGAGAACCTGGCTTCGATGGCCTCCAGCTGTTCCTCGGTGCCCTGAACCTTCGGACCCGTGAACCACTTGTGGGCTGACAAGAGCCAATAGCCCCCCGAGAACAGGAGCACCACTCCGACGGCGATCGGGGCGTAGTTGAACGTGTCACGGTTGATCGGTTTGAACTCGGGCAGCATGAACAAAATCGCGATGAAGGCCACCCAAATAATGCCCACCCAGCCGACGATCGGGCTCCACTTGCCCAGGCTCCAACGGCCTCCCTTGAAGTCCGCGCCCTGAAAGCGGCGGAGCAGCGTCGGCAGGACATAGGCGATGTACAGGCCGATCGTGGCGATCGACGTGACGGCGGCGTACGCGACGCCGCTCCACATGGAGGGGACGGCGAGGATGAAGGCGAACACGACGCAGAACCAGATGCCGTTCGTGGGCGTCCTCGTGCGCGGGTTGATGCGGTGCCACAGCCGATGGCCCGGCACGGCCCCGTCCCGGCTGAAGGCATACAGCATCCGGGAGTTCGCGGTAACCGACGCCATGCCGCAGAAGGCCTGTGCCATGAACGCGATCACGAGCAGGAGCTCGGCGCCGTGCCGGCCGATGGCGGTTGACCAGATGAGCACTGGGGCGAACTCCTGGGCGGCGTCTTTCGTGTAGACGGCCATATTCGTCGGGATGACGAAGGTAATGGCAAGAATGAGGATCCAGCCGGCGATAAGGGAAACGACGATCGAGCTGACGATGCCACGCGGGGCGGCGAGGTCGGGGCTTTTCGTCTCCTCGGACATGTGCGCCGAGGCGTCGTAGCCGGTGAAGGTGTACTGGGCCATTAACAGACCGAGGAAGAACACGTACCACTTCGAACTGAAGCCCGAGAGGTTGATGAACTTGGTGAAGACGAACGAGGCCGAGGCATGGTGGCTCGGGACGAACACCAGCACTATGGCGATGATCGCCACGCCGAGGATGTGCCACCAGACCGAGACGTCCGAAAGGAATGCCACCACCCGTACGCCGAAGGTGTTGAGCAGGCCGTGGACAGCGAGGATGCCGCCGTAGATGATGAGGACGTAGCCGGCCGTAGTCGGGTAGTTGAACGTCATGTTGAGGAACGCCGAGAAGAAGAACGCGAACCCGTAATCGATGCCGGCAGTGATCGCTATCTGGCCGAGGAGATTGAACCAGCCGGTGAACCAACTCCAAGCACCGGGGCTCCCTTTCGCTAGCTTGGCGGACCAGTAGTACAGCCCACCCGCCGTCGGATAGGCGGACGCGATCTCCGCCATGCCGAGCCCGACGATGGTCGTGAAGAGGCCGACGACGATCCAGCCCCAGACGATGTCGACGGGGCCGCCCTCCGCCATTCCGAAGTAGTACAGCGTCAGGCAGCCCGAAAGCACCGAGATGATCGTGAAGGAGACCGCGAAGTTGGAGAACCCCCCCATCCGTCGGTGAAGCTCCTGCGCGTAGCCCATCTCATGCAGTTTGGCTACGTCTGCGTCCACGCCCCTCAGCGTCGGAACTCCGCCCTCATTGACCGACATAAAGGCCCCCCTCTGCGACAACGGCCCAACCCGTCATTTGGTGCGCGTCATTAGATCAGTGGCTAAGGCGCAAGTCAAGGGACTGATTTGCGCTGCCTGGAGGTTCCGGCGCCGCCCCCGAAGGAGACGGGACCGGGGCTGCGGACCGACCTTCTGGCACACTGAGAATCCGTGAGCGCCGCGCCCGAAGTCGTCGAATTCCTCCTGACCTACCCGCCTTTCAACGCGTTGCCTCCCGCTGAGGTTGAGCGTGCCGCGGCTTCGGCCGAGGTCGAGTTCCATCTTGCCGGAACGGTGATCTTCTCCCAAGGAGCTCACTCCAGCGAGTTTCTCCGGGTCATACGCGCCGGCGTGGTCGAGATCGTCCACGACGGCAGGGTGCTCGACGTCATTGGGGTCGGCGAGATGTTCGGCCACGCCTCGATGCTGTCTGGGTTGCCGACGGGCTTTGCCGCTCGCTCCGCGGAGGACACGCTCACCTACCGGATTCCCGCGGACGCGGCCTACAGATTGCTGGGCCAGCCCGCGACCCTCCGCTACGTGGCTCGCTCATTGCTCCAGGACCGTTATGGGATCCGCCAGGCGCGGACGACCGAGGTTGACCAGGACCATTTGAGCCAGCCAGTAAGCACCCTGATCCGATCGCCAGCAGTGATCTGCCCCCCTGACACCTCAATCCGGGAGGCGGCCCGGGAGATGAGCGCACGTGGCGCGACCGCGGTCCTGATCGACCTGGGATCGTCGTTCGGCATCCTCACCGATCGCGACCTTCGGTCTCGAGTCCTGGCCGTCGGGCTGTCGCCCGATGTCCCGGTCTCCGAGGCGATGACGGCCCCTGCCGAAACGGTCCCAGGCGATCGTTTGGCAGGTGAGGTGCTGCTCGACATGCTCGACCGAAGCTTCCGCCACTTCCCGGTACTGTCGCCGACCGGTTCGCTGCTCGGCGTCATCGCCGACTCCGATCTCGTCGAAGTCCAGACCCATTCCTCGTTTTCGCTCCGTCGGGCGATCGCGCGGGCAGCCCACCCGGCGGAACTCGCCGATGTCGCCGCAGCATTGCGACCCACGATCGTGGGCCTGCACCGGGCCAACATGGCTCCGCTCGACATCGAGGCCATGTTTTCCATCGTGTCTGACGCGTTGACGCGCCGGGCCCTCGAGTTCGCCGTCGCCGAGGTCGGCGAACCCCCGGTGTCGTTCGCGTGGCTCGCACTCGGGAGCCAAGCGCGGCGCGAGGCTGTGCCGAGCTCTGACCTCGATACCGCGCTCGTCTTCCTGAAGGGTGACGACCCGACTCTGGATGTGGACCGGGTGACGCGCCCGTACTTCGCCGACCTTGCTCAGCGGGCGACCGAGATCCTCGTCGCTTGCGGATTCCATCCCGACACGCACCGGGCCAGCGCGTCGGACCCGCTCTTTGTCCGTTCCCTCGACTCCTGGCAGCGTGCCATCCGTTCCTGGCTTGGGGACCCGACTCAAGACAAGGCGCTCGTTCTCATGTCGGTCCTCGTGGACAGCCGTCCAGTCTTCGGGACCCAGGTGGGCGACCTGCTAGCAAAGACGTTGCGCCCCGCGCGAGAACACCCTGCCCTGTTGCGGATGCTCGCGCGGTTCTCCCTGTCCCACAGGCCTCCCACCGGCTTTTTAGGCGGGCTCGTCGTCGAGCACTCCGGGGAGCATCGCGGCCGGCTCGACCTGAAAGAGGGAGGCGCACTGCCGATCGTCTCCCTCGCCAGGTGGGCCGGCTTGGCTGCGGGCGTCGTCTGCGCTTCGACCCCGGAGCGACTGCGCGCTGCCAGCGATGGCGGCATCCTCATCTCGGCGGATGCGGAGACGCTGATCGAGTCCTTCGAGCTCGTCTCGGAGCTTCGCCTCGAACATCAGGTCACGCAGCTCATAGAGGGCGCGGAGCCCGACGACTTCGTCGACCCGTCCGAGCTCAGCCCACTAACACGCAGTTACTTGAAAGAAGCGTTCCGCGCGGTGGCCGCCGTACAGCAGAGCATCTCCAACAACCTCTCGCTCGGTGTCTGATGAGGCCCTGGCTCCAAATGCGACCGCGAACGCCGGCGGCCGGCGCCTATGCCCGCGCCAGCCTGCCAGGACGCCGCACGCCCTGGCGCCAAGCCCGCTACTGCGTCGTCGATCTGGAGCTCAGCGGACTCGACCCCAGGATCGACGAGATCATCTCCTTCGGTGCGGTGCCGATTGACGGCGGGCTCGCTGGTGCCGGTCGCGGCCTGTACGGCCTCGCGCGGCCGTCACGCCCACTGCCAGAGGCATCGGTCGTCGTCCACGGGATCCGCACCATGGACCTCGAGAAGGCACCGGCACTTGACGAAGCGATCGTCCCGCTGCTCGAGGCGATGGCAGGGCGAGTCCTCGTCGCTCATGTAGCGGCAGTGGAGCGGGCCTTCCTTGGCGCGGCTCTGCGTCGCCAGGGGGCACAGCTACGCGGGCCGATCCTCGACACCGAAACACTCGGACGCCTGCTCATGGCCGAGCGCGGCGAACCGCCTGCGAGGTTCCTGCCGCTCGGACAGCTGGCGGGTGTCCTGCGACTTCCCGAGCACCGTCCCCACCATGCCTTGAGCGACGCCCTGACGACTGCGCAGGTGTTCTTGGCCCTTGCCTCTCACCTCGAAGAACGAGGACCGGAGACCGTTGCATCTCTCGCGCGCGCCTCCAGCCGATTGGAGAGCCTGAGGCTATTCCCAGCCCAGCACTCGCGTCAGCCTGATTGACGACAACCCGGACATCAGAACGACCCGAAAGATGCTTCGTCGTCGTGCCGACAATCGTCTTGCCGCCTACGCGGCCCGCCTCTGATACTCGGCGCGGCGTTCCCGAGAGACACCTTCGATCACCTATCGTCCCGACATCCCATGCGACACGCCTGAATCCAAGGGAAAGACGGAGGTGACCGTCGGATTCGGTGACTCAACGAACGACGAGAACGGGCAGGTGCGACAGGTGCAACAGTTTGTGCGCCGTGCTGCCGACGAAGATCCCCTCGAGGTCGGTGAGCCCGCGACAGCCGGTAACGATGGCGGTCGCACCTGCTTCGCGTGCCTCGGCGCAGATCTCGACGGCCACTCTGCCATGCTGGGCCGCCCGAACTTCACCGGTCGCCTTGACGCCCCGGTCCTCAAGTGCTGCGACGGCGTCGTCCACGAGCTTGTGGGCCTCGTCATGACCTTCGAGCGGGACCGACCCCGCCCGGCCAACGAAGCCGAGCTCGAGGACGTGCAGCACGCGCACGTCGGATTCGAACTTGGCGGCAAGCTCGGTTGCCGCTGTCAGCACCCGCTCCTTGTAGTCGGAGTCGTCGATAGCAACCACCAGCTTTTCGAACATGAGCACTCCCTCCCATGCGCCCGATGAGCCTGAGAGCCAGGCAACCCACTCCATGATGCCTCGGCGTAGTTCCCCAAGCTAGGACATAACACCGCTGACCTGATTGCCACGCTGAAACGCAACCGGTCTGGCGATCCCGCCAGCCGATCACCTTCCGGTTGGTGAACCGAAACGAGAAGCCAACTTCACAGACACCGCCCTCGACGTGCCGTTCCGAGATGACACAGAATGTCTTAGCTTAGAGGTGCAACGAGCATGACCGCGGACGCCGGTTCCTGACTCACACAACCTTCTCCCCAGCGCGCGAGTCCGTGTGACGAGTTCGCCGCTTTCCCCTGTGCGACCAGAGACTTCGAGACCCGATCGACCTCCGGTGCAGCGTCGCAAACTCGCCCCGAGGGTCGCTGCAGTGGGCCTGTAGGCCGGTTGACGAGAGCTCCGTTAGTCAGCCTGCGGCGCTCCCTTCTCTGGCTGACCGCCGCGACCGAAGCCGAGCGATCTCGTGAACATGTCGGTGAAGGATCCGTGCACCGTCAACTCCACGTAGCGCACCCGCTTGGCCAGGCGATCCGCGACATGGCGGCGTTCTCGCGACAGGAGAAGCTGCTCGGCCCCGCGACCCGCGGCATTTCCCACCTGCTTGTAACGTTCTCGTCCCACGTCGACCAACAGCCCGACCGTGATCGCGCTCTCCAGATCGAGATACGTGCCGAAAGCACCTGCCACGACGATGCTGTCCAGGTTCCAGGCCCCGATGCCGGCCTCCAGCAACAAGAGCTCGCTGCCGGCGCGTATCGCGCCCTTGGCGAGCTGGATCTCGTTCACGTCCGATCGGGTGAAGACGACATCGCGCCCGTGCCCAGCCCGGGCGGCGGGCACGAGCAGGCAGGTAGGGCCGCTCGCGGTCCTGCTCACGAGCGGATGGTCCTTTGCGAGTGACCCGCGCTCGTCGATGATCCCCGCTTGCAACCCTTGGGCAACGGCGTCCAGGATGCCGGAGCCGCAAATGCCGATCGGGCGTGCCCCTTCGATGGTCTGCACTTGAAAAGCGCCCTGGTGGAAGCGCACGTGCTCGATGGCGCCCGGTGCAGCCCGCATCCCGTCGTGAATATGCGCCCCCTCGAACGCCGGGCCCGACGCCGCGGAGCAGCTCCAGATCTCCCCTTTGTGGGCCAAGCTGATCTCTGTGTTCGTGCCGATGTCCAGGGCCAGCACGGTCTGGTCGGTGTCCGCCAGCCCGCTCGCCAGGAGCATCGCCACGTGGTCTGCTCCGACATAGCCGGCGATGTTCGGAGGCAGATAGAGCATCGCGCCGTCATCGAGGTGGAGGCCGACTTCCCCGGCCCGCACGAGCATCGGGTCGCTCACGCAAGCGACGTAGGGGGCCTCGCCCAACTGGCGCACCGGCAGGTCGGCCACGAAGTGGTGCATCGCGGTGTTGCCGACCACGACCGCGTCGACGATCTGGCCGCGGTGGGCACCGGTCTGCTCGCAGAGCTCCCCCACCATGCGGTTCAGCTCCTCGACCAACCTCCCGTGCAGCAGTTCCGCAGCCCCGTCGGCGGTGTTCGCGTGAGCAATACGGGTCACGACGTCTTCGCCGTAGGCGGTCTGCGGGTTCATCGCGCCGACCCTGGCCAAGGTTTCGCCGGTGGCGAGGTCGACCAGGTAGGCGGCCAACTTGGTCGTTCCGGTGTCCACCGCCAGGCCGAGCAGCTTCCCGCCGGCAGATTGCATCGAGATCAGCGCCCCGGTCCCGTCCATCTGGGTGTGAAGGGCCGCTCGTCCCCGCCAGTTCTGCGCGCGCAACTGCTTCGCGCAGGCACGGGCGCTACGCAGACTTATGGCGGTGCCTCCCCTGCCCGCCCGGGCCAGTGCCTCCTTCAACCGCGTCGTGTCGGCCCGCAAGTCGTGCCGCGAGGGCGCCTCGAGCTCGAGGTCGACCGCGACGACAGGTGGGTCCGGGATGAAGTCCACTGATTCACCCTCGAGCTGCAGACGCTGTGGCGCGCTGAGCGACTCGGACGGTATCTCCAGGCGCAGGGCGCTGCACACTTGTGCCTGGCAGGCCAACCGCCACCCATCGGCCAGCTCGGTGGAGCTCAAGAGATCCTCTTCGTCAGCAGTCTTGTCGCTTAGCTGGCCTTCGACCGTCCGCACACGACACGTGCCGCAGGTGCCCTCCCCGCCGCAAACCGAAACAAGCTCGACGCCCGCTGTCTGCGTGGCGTCGAGGACGGTCGCCCCCGCCGTCACCTGCACACGTCGGCCCACCGGTTGCAGTTCCACGTCGTAGAGCGCCCCGGAGTCGGTCTCAACCATGGCGGGAGATGTGCTCTTCTCTATAGCGGCAGGTGGCGGCCATGGAGCAGTAGTCGCATGTCTCGCCGGCGTGGGCCACCTCGGCCCCGACGCCGATCGCCATCGAGGTTGACTTCTCCGGCACCATCATGCAGCCGTCGGTCAACCGGACACCGGCCTTCGCGCCGTCCAAGAGGGCGAAGATCTGACGCTGGCCGTTGGCGACGGGCCAGCCGACAAGCCCCGGGCTCAAGGGCACGCTCGTCCGCTCTCCGGCGGCGTCGGCCCGCTCGTCCACGATCCGGCACATGGCCTGGCCCAACAGGTCGGCCGCGGCCGAGCCGAAGGCGTCGAGGCCCAAGGCGAGGGCGGGATCGTCGGTGAACAAACGGGATGCCGCCTCCTCCAGGGCAGGCCCGATGGTGCAGATGGCGAGCACCACGGCCCGGGCGGCGTGCAGGTGCTCGGCGACGAGTGGGCCCGAGAGATGGCCGGGGCCGAGTCGGAGGCGCTCGTGGCGGCGCTCTTCGACCACGAAGCTCTCGGTGACCACGACCGGGGCCAAAAGGGGCCGACCGACCGCGACTGCCTGCTCGGCGACACCGAGGGCGGACGACCGGCGCCGGCGCACCGTGGCAGGGTCGGCCCCGAGCGTCCGGAGCACCATGTCTTCATCGGGGCTAAGCGCCCAGTCCGTGATCAGTCTCAGGTGGCAAGCACCTCTTTCACGAGTCGCACGGCACTGGAGGCGTCCTCGGCGTAGCCGTCCGCCCCGATCTCGTCGGCGTAGGACTTGGTGATGGGCGCCCCGCCGACGACGATGCGCACGCGGTCCCTCAGCCCTGCCGCCTTGATCGCCTCGATGGCCACTTGCATGTTGGTCATGGTCGTGGTGAGCAACGCCGACATCGCCACGACGTCAGCACCTTGTTCGATGGCCTCGATGAACTTGTCCGCCGGGACGTCCACGCCCAGGTCGACGATCTCGTAGCCGGAGCCCTCGAGCATCATCGCCACGAGGTTCTTGCCGATGTCGTGCAGGTCCCCCTGGGTGGTGCCGATGGCAACCTTGCCGCTCGAGGCCACGCCCTCTTCGACGAGGTGGGGCTTCAGCACGGTCAGGGCGGCTGTCATGGCTCGGGCGGCCACGAGCATCTCGGGCACGAAGATCTCGCCCTCCTCGTAGAGCTGGCCCACCTGGGCCATGCCCGCGATGAGGCCCTCGCGCAGCAGCGTGCCCGCCTCGATGCCCCCTTCCAGTCCCTCGGTCACCTTGGCGACGGAAAGCTTTGCCTGCCCGTTCACTACTGCCTCGCGAAGCTCCTCGATCAACGCCATGGCGTCGTTCTCCATTCTCTCTGTGTTCGACGGGGAAACACGCGGCTCCAAGGCCAGTGGTCCCGCGATCCCTTCTGGTCCTCAATCGCCGTACTGTTCGGTCAGTTCGCTCGCCATCTGAGCCCACTGCCACAGGCGCTGAGGCTCATAGCGCACGGTGCTGATGTCCTTCATGATCACCTCGACCACGCACCCGTGCGCTTTCGCCTTGTCGAGGACGGTCTTCAGGTCGTGTTGGGCCTTGTCGAGGTTCCAGGTGGTCGCGGCGAACACGGCCGGGTTGGGCTTGTAGGAGAAGACGTAGCGGCTGCCCACGTTGGCCACGGCCTCATCGATGTTGACCCAGGGGCTCATCGACACCTTGCGCAGGTTGGGCACCTTCTCCAAGATGGCCAGCTTGCGGTGGAGGGGATCGCAGCAGCCGTAGTAGGTCAAGCCGAACCGGCTCATCCATCTCAGCTCGTACTGCAGGGAGAACTCCCAGTGCATGCGCGGGGAGACGTCTGAGAAGATCTGTGCGGCCCCGCTCCCCCAGAGGTCCGTCGCCCGCACATGGGAGGCGTCGTAGTCGGGTGGCGGCAGCTCGTCGGTGTACCCGAGGCCGCCGGAACCGATCCGGAAGTAGGCGTTGTTGAGCGTGAGCAGGTTCTGCTCCTCGAACTGGTCGAGCATGGCGCAGTAGGCGTTCACCAGCTTGTCGATGGCTTTGTGCACGAACTCGGGCCTGTCGTAGAGGTCCACCATGGCCTCCTGGACGCCCCACCACCTGATCATCTCGTCCCAGGGCGCGAACCAGAAGCAGAACCCGTTTGCACCCAGCTTCTTGACCTCGACGACGCCGTCCATGATCTCCGCCAGCTGCTCGTACTGCTCCTCGGAGGCCGCCGTGTCTTGGGTCACGACCGGGACCTTGATCTTCTCGAGGTCGTCCTCGTCTCGTATCTGGATTTTGAAGCGACGCGAGACAACCGAGTTCGCCTCGTCGGTGACGACAATGTCGACGTCCTCGCCGATGCCGAACGCCGTATTATGCACGACCAACGGGGACCACACCACCGGTTCCACGACCATGTCCGCCCGCATGTGCTCCCATTGATAAAGAAGCTTGCGCATTTCCCATTCGTGGTAGCGGGCCCATTCGCCGGTCGTCTGGAGGCGCAACTCGTCCTCGAGCTCCATCTCGTGCCATGGGACCTCATCGATCCAGACCATCGGCTTGACATGCTTGAGCCCGTTCATGGCACGCCAGCTGGAGGCGGTCTCGCCGTGCCCCGGCAGCGCCGCAACGGCTGCCAGCCGCTCGCCCAAGCCACGCAGGAGTTTCTTGTCGGCTTCGCTGACCTCGGCGTGGGTACCCGTCCCGGTCCCCTTTCGTGACGGATCTACCAGCCAGTTTCTCTCTTCCATCGAAACTCGCCCCAATCCATGGGCTGGAAACGAAACTTTTGCGACCTTACCAGATCCCCTCCCAGCGTCAGAAATCGTTATCTCAGACATGACAGCCGGCACCGGAGAGCCGGGCCTCGGCCCCTGGAGAGCACCCGAACGAGCGCGACCCAGACCGTCCTGCACAACCGACTGGTGCCACCTGGACCCGGGCGGTGCTCCTTACTACGGCGCGTTCCCACGACTCGTCACGCTGACGTGTCGGCTTGGCACCGCGGCCGGACGTTCCCGGTTGTGATCAGATACCCAGCGGAACCATGAACGGGGAAAGGGACGAAATCGTGCGAGACAACAACAACGGTTTCAAGGGACGCAAGGTCTTGGTCACGGGTGGAGCTCGTGGCATCGGTTATGCCATCGCCAGGGCCGCCGCCAGGGCCGGCGCGGCCGTGGCGCTCCTCGACCTCGAGCAGGCGAGCCTCGACGAGGCCGCCGCGAAGTTGCACGGTGAGGTGCCCAGCGCCGAGGTGCTGACAGAGATCTGCGACGTCTCCTCTTACGGGCAGGTGCTATCCGCCGAAAAGGCTTTGAAGGCCCGCTGGGGTCGCGCCGACACGCTTGTGAACAACGCCGGCATCGCCCACCACGAACCCGCCGAGACAATGAGCGTGTCCGAATGGGACCGGATGATTGCCATAAACCTGTCCGGAGTCTTCTACTGCAGCCAGGCCTTCGGGGCCCCGATGATCGCGGCCGGCTCGGGCACAATCGTCAACATCGCCTCGATGTCGGGGCTCATCGTGAACCGCCCCCAACCGCAGGTGGCCTACAACGTCGCCAAGGCGGGAGTGATCATGCTGACGAAGTCCCTCGCCGCGGAGTGGGCGCCTCACGGCGTCCGGGTGAACGCCGTGGCTCCCGGCTATACGCGAACCGACCTCATCGAGCACCTGGTCGACACCGACATGTGCCGCGACTACTGGATCGGGGGTACCCCGCTCGGGCGAATGGGCTCGACCGACGAGATAGCGAACTCGGTTCTCTTCCTTGCCTCGGATGCCGCGAGCTTCGTGACAGGAGAGACCCTCGTGGTCGACGGCGGCTACACGCTCTGGTAGTACCCTCTCGCGTAAACACGGTGACGCGAGTGCTCGTCACTGGGTGACACGCGACTCCTTCAGCCGGAGCGACAGTGGTGGCCCGGGTACGGGCAGGGACCTTAGGCGTCGTCCTCGAATAGAGCTCGAAGGAGACGCGCCTTTGGTCACGCCGGGCAGGGGGGCCCACCCGCCGGTGCTCGATGTGAGCTATCGCACTCGGCGCCCGGCCCAGGTTGCGCGCCCGCGACGTCGTGGTGGTGCACGGCCAGGCAAACGGGATCGGGGCAGACGAGGATTCGGCCCCGCTTTCTGGCCACCGCCTTGTAGGCGGGGCACTGTGAGGAGGTACCGCGTTCGTCGGTGAGCGCGGCGGCGATCCCGGCCTCCTCGAGCCGATAGCGGAGGACTCTAGTGGTGGGGACCACAAGCCAGCGATGCAGGCAGCGGTTGTGCACCGCGCCGGTCTGTCGTACTTAGCCCGCCGACATCCCCACAACAGGCGAGTCGGTGGGAGGGAGTGCTCCGCGCACCACGATTCCCAACAGGTCGCACCCAGCCTGGCAGGGCGCGACCGCTGCGCCCTTAAGCAGCGAAGACGTATGCCCGGCCCGCGTCACTGGCGTGGTTCGGCGCGCCCACAACGGCGGTCGCACCCGAAAGGGCCACTGCGTAGCCCAACCAGTCGCTCGCGACCGTGTCGGGGCCGTCCACTTCCTCCACCTGCTTCCAGCCCGTTGCCGTCTTGGTGAACACGTATGCCCGGCCCGCATCACTGGCGTGGTTCTGCGCGCCCGCGACGACGGTAGTGCCCGACACGGCCACCGAATCGCCGAAGAAATCTCCGGCGACGGTGTCCGAGCCCTTGAGCTCGGCCACCTGTCTCCAGTGGCCCTTCGCGTTTTCGAACACGTAGACCCGGCCGGCATCTCTGCTGTGGCCCCACGCGCCAATCACGGCGGTCGTGCCCGAGATGGCCACGGAGTCGCCGAAGAAATCTCCGGCAACGGTGTCGGCGCCCTCGAGCTCGGCCGTCGGTGTCCAGTAGCGCCCGGTCTTCTCGAACACGTAGGCCAGGCCGCCATCATCGGCGTGGCCCTGCGCACCGACCACGGCCGTCATGCCCGAGACGGCCACCGACCAGCCGAACTCGTCGCCGACGACAGTACGTGAGCCTTGTAGCTCGCCCGTCTCGTGCCAGTCACCGGCCGTATCGGTGAACACGTACGCCTGCCCGGCATAGTCGCCGTGGCCGCTCGCACCCACGACGGCCGTCATGCCCGAGACGGCCACCGAAGCACCGAAGCCGTCGTTGACAACGGTCCCCGTGCCCTTCAGGACGGCGACTTGCGCCCAACCTGCCGCCGTCTCCCCGAAAACGTAAGCCCGTCCGGCATCCTTTGCCCGGGAGGGCGCGCCGACCACGATCGTGTCCCCCGCGATCGCGACTGACCAGCCGAAGTCGTCGCCGGCGACGGTGTCGCCGCCCTCGACCTCGCCGACCTGGCTCCAGCCGGCTTGGTTCCTCCCGAACAAGTACGCCCGGCCCGCATCGTGGGCGTGGCCTTCCGCACCTACGACGGCGGTCGTGCCCGAGATGGCCACGGAGTCGCCGAAAAAATCGTCCCCAGCGGTGTCGGAGCCTTTCAGCTCCGACAGCCGCTGTCCGACCGCCCTAGCTCCAGGCGTTCTCAGGGTGGCTGCGGAGGTGCTAGCGACCCCGAGACGCATGACTAAGCCGGCGATGACCGACAGTGCCACCAGACAAACGCATCGGGACAGGAGCTTTGCCATTTGGCGTAGCAACCGGGAGGCCGAGCTCAGAGCTTCAAGACCGCACGGAGATTGCGGATCCCCTGTGCGATCCGTTGTTCGTTCTCGATGAGGGCAAATCGGATATACCCCTCGCCCCCGGGCCCGAATCCGTGCCCCGGCGAGGTCGCAACTTTCCCTTCTGAAACAAGGAACTTCGCGAAACCGAGCGAGCCCATCTCCCGGTAAGGCTCTGGAATCCTCGCCCACACGAACATTTTTACTGACCCCTTCCTGATACACTTTTGGGCGTGGTCACCAGCACAACAGAGCACCAGGTCCGAGTCGCAATCTACTGCCGAATCAGCCAGGACCGTGACGAGCAGGCCGAGAGTCCTGAACGTCAGGAGGCCATGTGTCGAGCCAAGATCGAGTCCCTGGGTGGAATCGTGGCGCAAGTCTTCGTGGACCGGGACACATCGGCTTACAAGAAGGTCAAGCGACCCTACTTCGACGCCATGTGGGAAGGCTTGGAGAATGGGCGATTTGATGCCGTCTGTGTCTGGAAGCTGGACCGACTCACCAGGCGTTTTGTGGACACCGGCCCGATCCTCAAGCGTTTGGAAGAACATGGGGCAAAGCTTCTGAGCGTTGTTGACAACATCGACACTTCAACTCCGATGGGGCAGGCAATCGTCGGTGTTCTCATTGCACAGGCCGAGTCCGAGAGCCTCAATACGTCCGTCCGTGTGAAGGCAGCCAGGGAGGCTGAGGCTGCTCAGGGCAAGCACCACGGAGGCCGCAGGTGTTTCGGCTACACGAAGGACCAGACACTGGATCCCATCGAGTTCCCGATTGCCCGAGAGATTGTTGACCGGATCCTCCGTGGTGACTCACTCAGGTCCATCAGCCGGTGGCTGAACGACTCTGGGGTAGTGACTACTTCCGGCAAGCCCTGGGCGGCTGTCACTGTTAAACAGTGGCTACGGGCACCATCCATCGCAGGCATTCGAACACACCATGACGTTGAGACTCCCGGTGACTGGCCTGCCATCATCACGTCCGATGAACGTGAGGCCATCCTGCTTCGCCTCGGCACAACACTCCCAAGTGGGAAGCCCGCCACAGTGAAGAACCTGTTGTCCGGCTTCATCTACTGCGTCAAATGCGGGAACAAGATGTACGTCCAGCACAGTGGCGGTAGTGACCGCCAGAAGGCCCGTTACCGGTACTGCTGCCAAAAGGACGCACCCGGTGCCTGTGGGAGCGTGTTCGTGGCCCAGGCCGCCGTCGAGGCTGTCGTGGTTGAGCGGCTCATCTCGTTCATGGTGAATGTTCAGCGACGCCCCATCGAGGGTGACCGAGACATTGTGGCGCTACGGCACGCCATCGAAGAAGACGAGGCTTCCCTGGTGGACATCAGCCGGGAACGATTCGTCGGGCGCACAATGGATGACAAGGTGTACCGGACTCTTTCTCGGGACATCAAAGAACGCCTTGAGGCCAGTCGGCAGACACTCGCTGCTTGGGAGCAAACCGCCAAGTCCGACATCCCCACGGGTGACCGACAGGCCATCGAGGCGTGGTGGCAGGCGGCTTCAATCGAGGCACAGCGTGTGGCTCTAG
>Ga0181530_10001373_pt1 | contig 30693 bp, 5 predicted proteins | sample PEATcosm2014_Bin_42_FD_119769 | JGI IMG/M metagenome (GOLD analysis project Ga0181530, IMG submission 119769) | Peatland microbial communities from MTU Mesocosm Facility, Houghton, MI, USA - PEATcosm2014_Bin10_60_metaG | ecosystem: Environmental > Terrestrial > Soil > Wetlands > Peat | place...
ATGGGCGGCTACGGCGGCGGGACGGGCGGCTATGGCGGCATGGGCGGCATGGGCGGCTATGGCGGCATGGGCGGTATGGGCGGCTATGGCGGCATGGGCGGGATGGGCGGCTATGGCGGGATGATGGGCGGCATGGGCGGCTATGGCGGCATGATGGGGGGCGGACAAATGCAGGGGTCTGTCACTTTTCCCACCGTCAGCACCGCCGGTATCCCTTTCCTGACTACCGCAACCCCCACTTCCCAGGCGAATATGCCGGTCATTGCCTACTTCAATGCCATTGGCATTAACTTGAGCGCCACCAACGGGGACGGCGCATTCGTCATCTTCAATGAACGGACCGGCGATATTTTGATCCGGGCGACGGTGGAGCAATTGGATATAGTGGAACGGGTGATCGAGCTGCTCAACAAGGTCCCGCAGGAAGTGGAAGTGGACACCAAATTTGCCTCGGTGGACCAGACGGACAGCAAGGGTTTGAACTTTGGCTGGAATATCGGAAACATGTCGCTCAACGGCGGCAAGATCGGCGTGGAGGCGGGCACGGCGCCTTCCTACCAAGGGGCGCCATCCGTCAACAATCCGTCGGGCATCTTCCCCGGGCCGGGTCCGCTGGGAGCGAACGCCGGCCAAATTGCCCCGTCGGCCTCCGACACGGATCTGACGAGCGGTTTGCGCACCGTCGCCCCCGGCGCGCCGTCGAGCGCCAGCTCGGTCCCCACCCTTGCAACCATCACCGGCATCCTGACGGACCCGCAATTTCGGCTGACGATCAATGCGATTGAACAACGCGACGGATCGGACCTTCTTTCGGCGCCCCGGGTGACGACGGAGAGCGGGCGGCAGGCGCATGTGTCGGTCAACGACATTATCAACATTGTGTCGAGCGTGACTTTGCCGACCTCGACCTCGGTGACGACGACCGGGATCGGCGGCACCACCACCGCCGGCAACGCGCTCAACCAAATCTCCTACTCGACCTCCCCGTTCACCGCCGGCCCGGCCCTGGACATTCTGCCCACCATTTCCGCCGACGGCTATTCCATCCAGATGGTTATGATCCCGAGCTTGACGGAGTTTGTGGGCTACGACTCTCCCGGCGAGTTCGTGCCGCAGTCGCAAGTGGCCAACGCGTCCACGATCGGGGTGCCGATCACCGCGGTGCTGCCTCTGCCGCATTACCGCGTCCGCCAGGTCATCACTGCCGTCAATGTCTGGGACGGCCAGACGATCATGCTGGGCGGGTTGATCTCGGAAACGATAGCCAAGTTGAAAGACAAGGTCCCGGTGCTGGGCGATTTGCCGCTCTTCGGCCGGCTCTTCCAGAGTGTGTACTCGTACAGCGACAAGGAGAACCTGATGATCTTTGTCACCGCGACGATCATTGACCCGGCTGGAAACCGAGTGCATACCGACGACCAGATGCCTTTCGCCAAGATTTCCATCCCTTCCCAGCCCACGGCTCCCTAAATCCCTTTCGCCGCTGTTTTGCGCGGCAAGAATATGCAAAATAGCCACACATCCTCCAGCCCGCCCGCCGCCGGCCCGTTGTTGATTGTGGACGGCCATTGCTATGCCTACCGCGCGTTTTTTGGGATTTCGCCCCTGACCTCGCCATCGGGACGCCCGACCAACGCCATCTACGGCTTCATCCGCATGCTGGGAAAAGCGCGCGACCGCGCGCGCCCTTCGCGCACGGCGGTGGTGTGGGATGGCGGGTTGGCGGCCGAACGGATGGCGCTCCTGCCGGACTACAAGGCGCAACGCGCCGAGATGCCCGCCGGGCTGAGGCCGCAATTGGATGAAATTGTCGCCTACCTGCGGGCGGCCGGGATTGTTTCCCTGAGGAAGGAAGGATGCGAGGCGGACGACTGTATCGCGGCGCTGACGGTTCGGGCGGCGGCGGCGGGCCTGACGGTGGTCATTGCCAGTTCGGACAAGGATTTTATGCAGTTGGTTTCGGGCGGCGTGAAACTGCTCGTGCCGCACGACAAGGCGGAAGGCCTGTGGGATGCGGCGCAAGTGCGGCTGAAGACGGGCGTGGAGCCGGCGCAAATTGTGGACTGGTTGAGCCTGGTCGGGGACGCTTCGGACAACATTCCCGGCGTGCCTGGGATTGGGATGAAAATTGCCGCCGATTTGTTGGGACAATTCGGTTCGATTGATGTATTGTACCGGCGTCTGGCGGATGTCCGGTCCGAACGGTTGCGGACCCGTCTGCAGGCGGAGGAGGAAACGGTTCGGCGCAACCAGCAACTTGTCAGGCTCAAAGACGATATGGAATGTGATTTGCCATTGAAGGATTTGACGGCCGGGGAGGGCGATCCGGAGGAACTGCGCCGGCTTTACACCGGCTGGGGATTCAGGAACCTGCTCCTGTCGCTGGAACAGGCGGCCTTGCCCGGCGCGCAAGACCTGTTTTGTGAACACGCCCGAGCGGGTTGATTTTATTCCATTATGCAGCTAACATTTGATTATCTTATGAGCATATTTCACATACGCCGGGGAGTGTGTTTGACGGCGGTTCTTCTTGTCGGAGTCACCTCGGGCCGGAGCCAGGGGGTCAGCCGGCTCGGAGGCGAGTTTTCCATCCTTGGCCAGCCCGTTCTCGACCAGGTTCTTCCCTCCATCTCGCTGACGCCGACGAATTGCGTACTGGCGTTTTTCCATCAAGGTCTGGGGATTCACGCCGCGCTCTTGGACGACAACTATACGGCCCGGTCCTTCTCCAAGGTCCACAAGACCGCCGTGGGCGACCAGGCCAAGGCCGCGGTCAAACCGCTTCGCAGTGGCAACGCGTTCAATGGGAACAACATATTCGTCTGGCAAAGCAAAGTGCTGGGCACCCCGGATATTTTCGCGCGTTTGGCGCACGGGACCAATTTTTTCACCTCGGACATCCGCGTCAATACCTACCTGAAAGACCAGCAAGTGGACCCGGCGGCGTCGGCGACGCTGGACGGCGGGGCGATGGTGGCGTGGGCCAGCTACGGGCAGGACGGCGGGCTGTGGGGAATTTACGCGCGCAAAGTGACGGCGGCCGGGGCGCTGGCTGGGGCGCAGGAGTTTCAGGTCAACAAGTTTATCGGCAACCAGCGCCGGCCGGCCGTTTGCACGCTGGCCGAGGGCAATGTCGTCTTCGCCTGGGTGTCCGACAAGGAGCGAACGGCCAAGAGCCGGGATGTTTATGCGCGGGTCTTTACGACCGCGGGGGTTCCGGTAACGGGCGAGATTTTGGTCAATACCCTGACCAACAAGTGCGCCTTCCCGGCGTTGGCGGCGCTGGCCAACGGGGGCTTTACGGTGGCGTGGAGCGAGAAGGACACGAACCTGACCAACAGTTGGGATGTGTGGGGAAGGGCCTTTTCCGCCGGCGGCTCGCCCACAGTCAAGCCGTTTCGAATCAACAGCTATCTTTTCGGCGATCAATACCAGCCCCGGCTGGCCAGCGGCCCCAACGGAGTCCTGGCGGTCTGGACGAGCCTGGGGCAGGACGGGGATCAGGAAGGGGTTTATGGCCGCTTCCTGGCGGCGGGGGATCAGGTGTCCGGCCCTGAATTCCAGGTCAATACAACCACCTTGAGCCAGCAATTGGACCCGGATGTGGCTTGGAACGGGGTGGACCGTTTCCTGGTGGTGTGGACCAGCCTTCAAGGCCAAAATCCGGACAGCCCGTCGGGATTTGATCTGTACGGCCAGATGTACATTTTGAGCCGGTAACCATGAACCCGTCGAACTCTTAACTTATTGCATATATGTTGCGACACTTAAAATCTTGGATCGCCCTGTTGTCCGTGATGGCGTCAGTCCAGCAGGGACATGCCTGGACGGGATGGAATCCCTTGTTGACCTGGCAAACCGCCAACTTTTGCTACGGGGTCCGGTATTGGTACAACCAGACCAGCGTCAGCATCACCAATAATCAGCCGCCGACGCTTCCCGGCAATGTGGGTTACACCGAGCCGGGGGGGCCGGCGACCAGCCCGGCTCAAAGCGGGAGGATGAATGTCGCTTGGACCAGTTACGCCTACGATCCCACCTTTGTCACCTACTTCGGCGTGGAGGGGATGAAGGCGGTGGATGGGGCCTTTGCGATCCTGAACAATTTGCCGACGGCTTCGAGCGCCAATCTGTCGCAATTTCTCACGCAGGGCAACCAGCAGGTCAATTACACGGCGCGCGCTCTGAGCATGCTGGACCTCAAGTCCACCGTCCTGCAGCTCATGATCGAGCACCTGGGCCTGCTGGGCGAAACCCATGTCTTTGATTTGCGCGCGGAACAAGCCATCACCGGCGTGACGTGCGGCTATGCTTACTTTGTTATCGTGGATAACTTCGACCCGGGTACCTTCAACCCCAGCACCTATGTCAATGGCACCTGTTACGACTACTACATCCAGGACGGCTGCTCGGCGGGCATTGACTTCGCGGATGCGATGGAGGAAGTCTATGACGAGCCGGGGATTTGCCTGTCCTCTTCGGCGGTGGCGACGCAGGAGGCGTTGCAAATAGGGGGATATTACCTGGGCATCACGAGGGATGACATGGGGGGGTTGAGCTGCCTTTATAGCAGCAACAATTTCCGCTATGAAACCATGTTCACGGATGTCTATCTGTCCCCCACGGAAGGCGTGTTGAATTCGCCCTTCAACCCCATCGGCACCACCAACACCAACAGCGTGGCGACCAACACCAACACCATGCCCACATTCGTTGGCGGGGTGGAAAAGGTCAACTTTTACAAGGTCTCCTATAATCCGGCGGCGACCACCCCCACCACCAACGTCTTCGTCTATACCATTCCCGGCGTGAACACCAACAACCGGGTGCAGACCTACACGCTCTATCGCACGAACACCACGCCCGATATTATTATTTCCGCCGCGGACCTGCTCACCACCGGCACCGCGCTCGCGGACACGCCGTTCACCCGAACATACGCCTGGATCGCGTCGCCGGAGACGACTTACCCGTCGGTCATGTCCCCGACCATGACCCTGGTGATTAACAATGTCGGCCCTCTCTCCGTGAATGAAAGCCCGGGTTTTCTGCAGGGGTCCGCGCTGTTCATAAAGCCCTTCTTCCAGTTTGGGTCGTTTGACGGCTCGACCAACCCGCCGGTTACTTATCCGCAAAACACCAGCCTGAGCACGTTGCTCAACAACCTGTTCCCGCCCGTGCCGGGGAACGAGAGCATTATCAACTCGCCCTTTAACGTCCTCGTCACCACCAATACGGTGACCGCCACCGGCACCACCTCCGGCACGGTGATCGGGACGGCCGGGACGCCGGCGACATTCACGCCCGCGGCGCAGCCCGCCGGCGGCAAATCCAACTAGCCAAAAACCACAGATATGAAACGTCATTGCCTATCGTTGTGCCTGGTGCTGTGTCTGGCCCGATGCGCCGCCGCATCGGATTTTATCAACAACCTCATAATGACCAATCGTTCCAACATTGATGCCACTGTGTTTGTCAATGACAGGACGATCTTCTTCGACCTGCTGGCTCTCGACACGGTGCAGAGCGTGGACAGTGTGCTGTTTCAAACGCGGGACACCTTGTATTACACCAACAACGTCAACGGCTTGTTGATGGCCCAACCGGGGTTCAACTTCGAGACCGTGACCGCCACCGGCGCCCATGCCGCCGACAGCTTCAATAACGCCGGCCTGGTTATCGCCGTGGACGCCCCGGTGGTCAGTTTTTATTTGTCGGAGGGAACCATCCCCGTCCTCCTTCCGGCCTCCCCGGCGTTGTCGCCGGGCTACAACGTGCCGGTGGCGGGGGCGATTCTCGTTTCGGCGGCGGACATCATCAACAGCGGGACGATGTTGGTGGGGGACATTGGCCTTCTGCAATTGAACGGCACGACACTGCAGTTGAGCGGCGCCCTGGGGGCGGGGACCGTTTCGGAGCTGGACACCAATATGACCTTGGGCCGGGGGATTGTAGAAAACGGATCCGCCACCGCGTTTTATCCGTTTTTTGCCCCGCCGAAGGGGGTTTATGATCTGGCCTGGGGCGTCACCAACGGCGCCAGCAGCTCGAATAATTTGCCCGAGATCGCCATTGACCTTTATGAAATGTTGTACGGCTACGATTACCCGATTTATCTGCCGTACCCGACTCTGGGCAGCCGCAATGGAACCCTGTACGGAGACATCCTGAGCGCGCTCCCGGCGCCGGGGATAGTCCCTGAAGATATAACCCCGATTGGCACGCTGGTCGAAGAGGAATCGGGCGACCTCACGAATATCGTCACAGCGAGTTACGAGTCGTATATCTATACGAACGTTTTTTACGCCACCCTTGCCGACGAAAACGCCGGCCGCCTCACTTACTACTACAACATCGTCCTGGTGAACACCAACTTTCAGGACACGAACATCAGCGTCAATGTGGGATTCCTGGGGGAGGATGTGGAGAACACCAATCTTCTGTTGGTTGAGTATTTCGAGTCGCCGGATGTTTTGACCAATGGCGATCTGAATGGAATTGAGGACATCGTGCAATTTAGCGCGCAGGTGCCGGATGTTCTCACCGGCGATATGGTGGCCAATTCGTTGTACGTGGTGGATACCGGGCAGATTCAGGTGCCGGCTGTTGAGGCCGTCAACAGCGTCTATCCGATAGATGAAAAGCCGCTCTCCATTGAAATTACCCGCAGCCAGCCCGAGGAATGGCCTAGTGTGGCCCCTACGAACCTGGTTCTTGCGCCTATTGACTTATACTACCTGATCTATGGCCTCAACCCGACAACCGGCTTGAACGAGTTCAACAAAACGACCGTGCCGATGACCAATGTGTTCTATGCGGCGCAGGCGGGCCGGGACCCGGAGGTGCGCGATGGGTTGTTCCCTTACACCGAAGCGCTGCTGGGAACCGCCCAGACGGGCTTTCCCGACGTCACCAACGAGGGGGGCCGGATTTCAATGACCGCCAAGACCATTGAGATGACCAATCTCAGTATTCGCGCCAACGGGTTTGTGGAGATGAATTGTCCCAACCTGCGGGGCACACCGGCGGCGGCCGATTTTGGCAACATGGAGCTGGTTCTGGGCAATCTCAGCAGTTCGCTTCTGGTCAGCAATCTTCTCCCGGCGCAGTTCCACCGGCTCCGGGGGGATATTACGGCGTATTCGGCGACTTGGATGAATACGCAAACCAACAGTGGTTTGGGCACGAATGGGATTGGCACTAATAATATCAGCACGAACGCAGCCGGCACTGGCCATGTCACCAATTATTATTATTTCCATGTGCTGGTGGTGGACCAGAGCTTGCGCAGCAGTTTCCGGCCCACGGCGCTGGACGCGTCGCTGAGCGGGAGCAATGTGGAGCTGGACGATCCGTTGTGCGTGATGGGCAACGCCGTTCTTAAGGCCACCAATCTCACCGTCAATTCCATTTTGTATCTGACCGGCGCCACCGGCGAGCTGCAACCGGCCAATGTGCCGCAGATGCAGCATCTGTTGATCGGTCCCAACGGGTCGGTCGCCGCGGACGCCGAAATCAACCTCGGCGTGACGGCCAGGCTCAACCCGGCCGTTCCCACCGCGCAGAACACCCCCATCCTGAGCATTACCAACGACGGCGTGATCATTTCGGGACAGACGGAGATTCAAGCGCGGACATTTGCCAATGCCGGAACCGTTGCCGCCACCAATGACGGCGCGATTGTCCTCAATGCCATTACCAATTTCCTGGGCGCGGGCGCGCTGGGCCTGGCGAACACCCTGTCCGCCGGCGCGGACATCAACCTGACCGCCAACTCCATCCAGGCCACCAATTCCCAGATCCTGGCCGGCCAGACCATCAGCGGGCAGTTGGTCTTATATGTCCCCGGCGAGTTGACGGATCATTATCCCAGCACGCCTTCGACCGGCGTGTACGTGAGCAACCTCTGGCAGGTCACCGGCGGATTTTCCCTGCCGGTCAAGCCGGCGAGCGGGGATCTTTTTGCGACTCAGATCACCACCTATGCCAGCAATGACTCCGTGACGGTGGACCATGTGTGGGCGGGACAGGACCGCGGCCCGACATTGGCCGGGTTTGAGAACAACGAGGTCATCGGCCATCTGATTCTGGATCGCACCGCCACCAACGGCATCCTGCGGTTCAGCGCGGCGGGCAAATCCAACGCGATGTATGTGGATTACCTGGAAATGCGGGACCTGGCCCTCAGCGATTACCACGTCGGAGTGGTGGTGGATTCCAATTTCAAGATTTACTTCGCCAACGCCAATGTGGACCCCCTCAAGCTCAGAAATGTCTATTCCAACATCATTTGGGTGCCGCAGTTTGCCGGCCCGAACAGCACCGCTTATGTCCAGGTCACTGCTCCGGGCAGGGAGTACACCATTCCGATCAATGCGGCGCTCAGCACCAGCCCGGACCTTTCTTCCTCCGACAACGGCCTTGCCAATGTCAACGACCCGTTTCCTTTGAACAACCCCGCCGCCGGCCCGTACCCGATCCCGTCCCCTTCGCTGGTGACTTCGACCCTGGGCATTACCAATGGCGTGACCGGCCAGGTCTTTGTGATCTGGACCACCGGCGCGGGGCGCATCAAGACGAATGTGTCGCTGGCCGGTCTGCAGTTCGGGCAAACCCTCTCCAACATCTCCCTGACCGCGGTGCCGTCCAACAACTGGTTGTTCACCAATTGGTCCTGGCCGGTGCTGGCCAGACCCGCCTTGGTCACCAACCCGTCCATCACGTTCCCGGTGCCGACCAATGCCTTTTATTTCGTGACTGCCAATTTCATCACCAATCCGTTCATCGCCCTGGCGGGTGTCTATAACGGCCTGTTCACCAGTACCGGCGCCAATGGCATCGCCGGCAACAACTCCGGGTTCGTGACCTTCACCTTGAACAGCCAGGGCGTTTTCTCGGGCAAATTGCGCATGGGGACCACGAATTACCCGTTCAGCGCCCAGTTCGACATCGCCCAATACGCCACCTTGTTGGCCACCAATGGGAAAAACGTCCTGTCCGCGGCCATACAGTTGAGCCAATCGGGGCTGACCGACATGGCCACGGGCAGCGTGAACAACGCGGAATTCAGCGCGAGCCTGACGGCGTATCGTGTGCCTGGCTGGACGGCGGCCAACCCCGCCCCGCAAGCGGGCAGTTACACCCTGGTGTTGCCGGGCGATGCGAACGCCGCGGCCGGGCCTGGCGGCGATAGCTATGGCACCGTCAACGTGGACGCGCTGGGCAATCTGACGGCGATTGGCACTTTGGCCGATAACGTCAGTTTCAGCCAGTCGGTGCCCTTGTCCATGAACGGCCAATGGCCCCTGTATATCGCCCCATCGGGAGTCCCGCAGCCGCTTATGGGCTGGGTGACCTTTGACGACAATGGGATCGGGGGAAGCCCCGCCGGGTTCTCTGGAACGGTGACCTGGGTCAAAGCCGCCGGGCCGGGAACCCTCTATACCAACGGTTTTACCAACACCTCGTTCTTGCTCGGCAGCGCCTATTCGGCGGCCTTTCAAAAAACCAACGGGCTTGCGCTGGCCAATCCCACCGTTACCCTGAGCGGGGGTGACTTGGGTGACATCACCTACCCCGTCATCGCGAGCGGGCTGGAGACTTACAAGACGGCGGACGGGACGACGTTGACGCTGACCATCAGCCCGTCGGGCGGGGGTTTTAGCGGGCAGTACGAACCGTCCAAAGGCAAGAAGATTTCACTGGCCGGGGTGGTGTTGCAAAACAGGGACGACGCGCGCGGGTTTTTCCTGGGGACCAACCAGAGCGGCGCGGTGAGGTTGCAGGGAAATTAGACAGAGCCAGAGATTAGCCATGCGAAGTTATGCAAAATGAAACGATCTTGAAGCGCGGAGGACAGTTCCTGGCGCCGGTGTGGTTGCTGGCGGCCTTTTTGGGCGTCCTGGCGGACGCCCGCGCCCAGTATAATCCGCCGGCCAATGACAACCTGACCAACGCCCAGTTCATTTCCGGGCCGACCGGGACGGTGCTGGGAAACAACCTGCATGCCACCGTGGAGACGGGAGAACCGGCGCCGGTGGCGGGGGTGCTCTCCGGCGCGACTATATGGTACGAATGGATGGCGCCGATGAGCCAGTGGATGGAATTTGACACGCGCGGCAGCAGCGACCTCTATGGCAACCCCATGTACACCGTCCTGGGCGTCTATGACTTGACGGCCGAGAACTTGGTTACCGGCGTGCTTACCAACAGCACCCTGAGTTACGCCGACCTGCCTACCGCCTTGGTGGCCGACAATGAGACAGATCCCAACACCAATATCTGGCCCGGGGCCAGCAAGGTGAATTTCCAGGCCATCCTCGGCGACACTTATTTGATCCAGGTCGGGGGCCAGGTCCTGGGCGGAGTCACCAATGAAGGCTACGTCACGCTCAATTGGGGCAGGTCGGCGTTTGGCGGGGTAGTTCAACTGACCACAAATCTTTATCGAGTTGGCCAGTGGGACAACTATATTGAGTACGAGGCTGCCTCGGAGGATTACCTCTCCGTCTATCCGAGCTTGATGAACTGGGATGGCGAGAGCACGATCGTGACCAACCCCGGGTTTGTGACGACGACCCTGGAGGAAGTCGGGTTGGAGGAGACGAATGTCACGACCACCAATTACATCAGCACCGCCAACGAGGGCGAGGTCCGGATCACCGTCACGCGCACGGGCGGTTACAACGGGCGGATCCTGGTGGATTTGGTGGTGACCAACGACTGGTACACCAACCTGTACGTGACGAACATTTATGTCACGAACATCACCATCGAAACGATCAACACCAACGACGGCCCCCTGGGCACCTATTCCGAGCTGACCAATGACGTGATTCTGACGGACGGCTATACCAATACCATCGTATCGAACATCAACACGGATTTGGTGGTCCAGTACGACGACCTTGGAACCATTGCGTACTATCAGGTGAAGACACACTCGCAGTCGCTCATTACGAGTTCCTCCAAGAACGGGGTTACAATCACGACGAAGCTGACGACCAACGCCATTGAATGCAACTCGAACGCGCCGGCTTACACGCTGTCCTTCAATACCTTCGCCATCATAGCGACGAATAACGTGCCTTACACCAATTACACTACAAACGCCGATGGCACCGTCAGTAACAATGTCTATCCGATTCCCGCGTCGTACATCATGGTTGTCACCAACTACTACATCACCAATCTCCCCGTTTTGATGGTGGGCACCCCTTCGGCGCTGGCGGACATTGATTACAACCCGGAAGATTACCAGACGATCATGCTCGATGATTTCCAGACTTACAAGGACGCTTTCGTGAACATCTATCCTTACGAGGCTTATTACCTCGGCACCAACGAGATGGAGCTTTTGGGCTATAGCACCTACTACGAGGAGGACGGGGATGAGACCATAGGGGAGGGCGGGCCGGATTGGCCGGACATCCTCGGAAATGACATCGTTCCGGGGATTCCCCGGCGGGTGGTTCTGAGGCTGGTGAATCCGCGGCTGGATCCGCTGGAGAGCCTGGATGTGGAACCGCCGATCCTCATCCCCTACACCAACACTTCAACCGGCTTGCTGGAGGAGGAAATAGATCTCAGCGAAGGCCTTACCATTACCAACGTCGGGGTCAGCAGTATCGCCGGCAGCGCCACCAATGGCATCTCGATCCTGGATATTATGGATTTCTATAATGCCCCGGTCAATCCGTTGCTGGGGGAACCCTGCGCCTGCACCAACTTCGATGTGTACAACTTTGACCGGCGGACGTACCGATGCGACAAACCGCAGGGCAAGGGAAACAGCGCCACCATCTACCTTTTCGTCTACCGCCCTGTTATTCAAACCTACGACGTGTCTGTCGCTTGGACCATTGATGACGCCAGCTCGAAAGTGACCAGTTTGGAACGGGCTTCCAGTTTGGCCGGCTTGGTGGCCGCGGCCGACAATGCCCTCGTTTCGACCGGAGGCAACGGAACGGCCTACGATGTGGCGACCCCTTTGACGGGCACGATCACCTTTGCGGCCAAGACCGACGACATCGAGGAAATCCCGATCACGATCTACAATAACGGGGCGGTGGAATACGACATGGAATTCTCGGTCACTTTGGCAATGACGAACGGGGCGAAAGCCGACGACATCCTCGGCAATAACAGCACGGCAACCGTCGTGATTCAGTTCGACAACGCCACGGCCGAGCAGCAGCCGGGCGGGGCGGTGGACGTGACTTGGAATGAGGATTATCAGACCGTTGATCCGAATTCGTATTACTTCACCACGGGGGGGGAGGAGTTTCTGTGGGACAATTCGTATCCCACTTGGAACAGCCTTCCGGGAGCCGACCAGGAGGTGCTGGCGATCGCCCTTCAAGCGGATGGCAAGGCGATTTTTGGCGGCGGCTTTCATGCTTATGACGCCACCAACTTCAATTACCTGGTGCGCACACTGACCGACGGCCTGCCGGATTTCAGCTTTGGCGCGGGCGTGGGCTTCATCGGCCCCAACGATGCGGTCACCTCCATTGCGCTGGACTCCAACCAGAAAGTCATCATTGGCGGCTATTTTACCTCCTACAACGGCGTCGAGGCCAATCACGTCGCCCGTCTCAATACGGATGGCACGCTGGACACCAGCTTCAACACCGGCAGCGGCGCCAATGGCACCGTCTGGGCGGTCGCCGTGGACCACAACAACAATGTGATCATCGGCGGCGACTTCACCTCCTTCAATTCCACCAACCGGAACCATATCGCGCGGCTGCTCGGCAGCGGGCCCCAGGCGGGGTCGCTGGATACCAGCTTCAATCCCGTCTCGCTGCCGAACAGCGCTAATCCAATAGCGGGGACGGACCAGGATGTCCTGACGGTGGCGGCCGACTCGCTGAACGATGTGGTGATTGGCGGCTCCTTCTCCTGGGTCAACGGCACGAACTGGCCCGGCCTGGCGCGTCTGACCCCCACCGGCGCGCTGGACACCAACTTCAATCCGGGCAACGACGTGAACGGGACGGTTTACAGCCTGGTGTTGCAGTCGCCGGGCAACCAGATAGTGATTGGCGGCAGTTTTTCGCAAGTCAACCACACCAATCTCAACGGCATTGGCCGCCTCAACTACAACGGGTCGGTGGACAATACCTTCGCGCCGGGCGCCGGGGTCAATGGGCCGGTGTATGCGGTGGCCATTCAGCCGTTCGACGGGAAGATAGTGGTGGGCGGCCAGTTCACCAGTGTTGGGACCGTCCGCCGCAACGCGCTGGCGCGCTTTCTGACCAACGGCTGGGTGGACACCAGCTTCATGGACACCTCTTACAATCAATTCGCCGGTTTGCCCAACCACTATTACAATCCGTACGCTTACAACACGAACGACCTTCCCGCCCAGTCCGCTTACAACTCCCCGAATTTCCTCACCTGCCTGGGCGTGCAACCGATCAACAGCAATATCCTTATCGGCGGCAGCTTCGTGCGGGTGGGCGGCGGCGGGGCGCGCGACGCTGTGAGAGTCCGATGGAACGTCGCCGAGGTCGTCGGCCCGCCCACTCCGGGGCCGCAAGGATACGGTTACGGACTGGGCAATAACCCTGGGAACCTGGGTTTTATCCTGGGCACCTACACCGCCAATGACGCCGCTCCCACGTCCTACGTTTCCGTGGAGCGTCTCAATGGCAGTTTGGGGCCGGCCACTCTGGTCATGGCCACCAATTTATACCCGGCCGGGCCGGGCGCGGCCGGCCCGAATGACTTTGGTTTGGTCAGCAGCGGCCTGGTGCAATACCCGGCCTGGGATCTTGTTTGGGCTTCTGTCATTGATGGCTATGGTTGGAGAGAGTGTGACGGCGATTACGGCACGACCTGGTTCACGTTGAGCATTGTGGACGACAAGGCGGCGCAGCAGAACCTCTTCGCCGGCCTCTCGCTGCCGTACATCTACGCCAACGACACGTTTAATTTGGGCGGCGTGAACATCCCCACCTACCCGGCGCCAGCCAGCACTCTCGCCACCCTGGAAATTATCAATGACAACTTCCCGGCGGGCGTCCTCGGCTTCAGCGCCACCAATTACAACGTGGTGGAGAGCGCGGGAAGCATCACCATCCCGGTGGTGCGCTACAACGGGAACACCGGCGTGGTGACGGTCGCCTATACAACCAGAAACGGCTACACCAACGATCCCGGCGTGCAAACGGCCATCGGGAACAAGGATTACACCATCACCCAGGGCACCCTGACCTTTGGGGACGAGGTGACCAACGCCAGTTTCACCGTCCCGATCACTGATTATTCCACCCTGCAATCCAACAAGTTCCTCAACGTGATTTTGTCCAATCCAACCGGCGGCGCCGGTTTTGACACCAACATTCCGCCCCTCTTGGGGACCAACTCGGTGGTGACGATTGTGGACAACCATTTCCAGCCGGGCCACCTGAGCCTGACCGGCACGGCCTACAGCACGATCAAAGGCTCGCCGGCGACCGTGTCCGTCCAGCGCACCGCCGGGGCGCTGGGGACCATTTCGGTGGTGTGCATGACGCAGGACGGCACGGGCAGCAACGGAATCAACTATACCGCGGTGTCCAACTTGCTGGTCTGGACTGACAGCGATGTTACGGAGAGATACGTGACCATCCCGACCCTGGAGGATAATGTGGTGGAAGGGACCAAGACGTTTAACGTGATCCTGACCAACGCGCTGGTGGGCAACACCGGGTCGGGCGCGCCGACAAACAACCTGGTGCTGATCTACCCGACCAACGCCGTGGTGAGCATTGCGGACGATGATTCTTACGGCCAGCTCAATTTCTCGCCGACCAACATCAACATCCTGCAAAACGGCGGCGCGGCGACGGTGACCGTGGTGCGCAGCGCCGGAACGGATGGAACCATTTCGGTCAGCTATTCGACCGCCAACGGCGCCGGCCTGGTGGCGCCGCAACAGCCGGCGCTGGCGGGCACCAACTACGGGGCCACCAAAGGGACCCTGACCTTTGGCCCCGGGGTGACGAGCCAGACATTTTCCGTGCCCATTTATTACACGCCGGCGGAAACCAACGCCGCCACGCGGGTGGTGGACCTGACCCTCTCCAACCCCAATCCGCTGGCCATCACCAACGGCAGCCCGTTCCCCAAGACCGCGACGATTACCATACTTGACAATCAGTTGGTGACCGGCGCGCCCGGCTCGGTGGACCCGACCCTGGCGACGGGGAGCGGTTTCAACAACGTGGTCAACTCGTTGAGCCTGCAGCCGGATGGGAGCCTGCTGGCGGGCGGGCTTTTCACCTACGTCAACCAATACCTGTACTACCAGTTGGCGCGGCTCCTTCCGGATGGCTCGGTGGACATTGCCTTTCTCAACCAGTTATCGGGCTCCGACGGGGTGGTGCAGACGGTGTTGAGCCAAACGCCCGCCGCGGGCCAGTTGGACGGCCCGATCATGGTGGGCGGCTCCTTCGCGCACTTGGACAGCATTCCCCGCAACAACATTGGCCGCTTGAATCTGGACGGCTCGGTGGACGAGACATTCAACCCCGGATCGGGCGCGGACAACACGGTCTACGCGCTGGTGGAAACGGAACTGGCCCCGCCGAGCACCAACCTGGCGCCCATCCCCGCCTATATTATCGGCGGCGCCTTCGCCAATTACAACGACGTCCCATGCAGCGGCATCGCCCGGCTGACCAGCGCGGGCCAGTTGGACGCGAACTTTAATGTCGGCTACGGCGTGACCAGCACCAATGGGTCCGTTCGCGCCCTGGCGGTGCAGGCGGACGGCAAGGTGATAGTGGGCGGCGATTTCACGTCGTTTAACAATTACTATTACCACCACTTGGTGCGCCTGAACTTGAACGGTTCGGTGGACTCGACGTTTAACGCGGACACGGGCGCCGACGCATCGGGCGCGGTGGACGCCATCGTCATCCAGCCCAACGGGCAGATTATCATCGGGGGCGTCTTCACCAACGTCAACGGCGTCAGCTTGAATCATATCGCCCGCCTGAACACGGACGGGAGCGTGGACGCCAGTTTCAACATGGGATTGGGGTGCAACGACACCGTGGAGGCGCTCGCCCTGGATTCGCAGCAGAGAATTCTGGCGGGCGGCCAGTTCACCCGCGCCAGCGGCGTGACGCGCAATGGGATCACGCGGCTCAATCCGGACGGGACGGTGGATCCGGGCATCAATTTTGGGGCGGGCGCCAACGGGTACGTTCGTGCCATGGCCATCCAGGCCAATGACGAAATCAACGTGGGCGGCTCGTTCACCACCTTTGGCGGGTATGCGCAGAACAATTTCACGCGGCTGTTTGGCGGCGAGGTTTCCGGCCCGGGAATCCTCAATTTTACCGGCCCGGTTTTCGGGGTGATGGAGAACGCCTCCAACGCGGTCATCACCATTCAACGGACTGGCGGCACCGGCAACGCCTCCTTCCCGCTGGTCAGCGCGCTCTTCACCACGGCGGATGGCACCGCGCGCAACGGGGTGGATTACATGGGCGTGACCAACCTGGTGATCCTGCCCATCGGCGAGACGTTCACCAACATCCTCGTGCCGGTCACGGACAACGGGGTGGTGGCCAGCAACGTCTATTTCAACGTCAATTTGTCCGAGCCCGTCGGCGCCTCGCTGGGCCTCCAGCCCGCCGCCGAGGTGATCATCACCAACGCCAACACGGCGGTTGCTTTCTCCTCGCAGAGCTATCGGCAGTCGGAAAACGTCGCCGGCGGCGCCGCGGTCATTCCCATCGTGCGCGTCGGCAATCCCTACAGCACGATCACGGTGACCGTCTATACCGGCACCAACGGCAGCGCGACGCCGGGGCTGGATTATCTGGCCGCCAGCAACACGGTGGTCTTTTATCCGGGCGTGATAACCAACCTGTTCCTGGTTCCCTTGCTCAACAACCTCAACATGTTGAACGATGAAACGGTGGACCTCGAGTTGACCGATCCGGTGGGCGCTTTCCTGGCGGCGCCCAGCCAGGCCACGCTGACCATTGCCACCGTTTATGCCGGCCCCGGCATCGTCAGCTTCTCCCAGCCCAGCTATACTGTCAGCGAGGGGGCGGGAACGGCGCAGATCGGCCTCCTTCGGACCAACGGCGAGACGGGTCTGATCTCGGTCACCCTTTCCACCAGCAACGGCACTGCCATCGCGGGAACCAACTATGAGCCGGTCAGCCAAGTCGTGACTTTTTCCGACAGCCAGTACTTCCAGAGCGTCAGCATCCCCGTCATTCAGCTCACCAATGCCGGGCCGGACACCACGGCCTACCTGGTCCTCTCCAAACCGATCGGCACCACGATCAGCGGGGCGGCGGTCGAACCGCTGATCATTCAGGACGACATCCAGAACTTTACGATGGGCGCGCAGGATTATTTCGTGAGCGAAGGCGCCGGTTTTACCACGATCAGCGTCCTCCGCAATGGTCCGACCAACGGCACCGTCTCGGTGGGATACACCACGTTTTCTCCGGCCAATGCCTCCAGCACAAACGGCTATGCCGTTCCCGGTCTGAATTACGCCCCCACCAGCGGCACCCTGACCTTCGTGCCGGGACAGACCTTGCAGACTTTTCCGGTGGGCATTTACCAGCAAACCACAGTGGACCCGCCTTTGATCTTCGACGTGGTCCTGACCAACGCCAGTTCCGGAACGCAGATTGCCAGCCCGAACGCGTCGGTCGTCACCATCATCGGCGATGTCACGGGGTTTGAATTGTCCACCAATGCCTACACCGTGGGGGAAAATGGCGGCGGCGTGGTGGTGACGGTCAACCGGCTGAACGCCAATACGGGGACGGCTTCGGTCAATTATGCCACCAGCGACAGCAGCGCCGTGGAGGGGCTTGATTACGCGGGCATCACCAATGGCCTGCTCGAGTTTGCGGACGGGCAGACGAGCACCAACGTGACGGTCACCATTCTGGACCGCGGCGTTGTGGAGAGCAGCAAGACCTTCATTTTTGCCTTGACCAATCCTGTTTCCGCCCTCTCCACCAACTGCTACCTGCTGTCGCCCTCCAACGCCGTGGTCACCATCACCAACAACTTCTCCGGCTTCAGCTTTTCCAGCTCGACTTATTCCGTGAGCAAGACCAATGTGCAAGTGCTGATTACGGTGGTGCGCGGTGGCGTGATCAATACGACCACGAGCGTCCAGTACGCGACGGCAGATGGAACCGCGCGCGCCGGGATCAATTACTTCGCCACCAGTGGAACGCTCACCTTCGCTCCCGGCGTCACTTCGCAGACTTTTCCGGTTACCATCATCAACGATCACATCATCGGGCCGGACCATACCGTGATACTGAGCCTGAGCAATCCCCAGGGTCCTGCCGGAGTGGCGATCCCGATCCTCAGCACCCCAAGCAACGCCGACCTGATCATTCTGGAGGACGAGCCTTACGTCATCCCGGGGGGGACCTACCTCGTGAATCAAACCTTCCAGCCCTCCAACGGGCTGGTTGAGCCGGGGGAAACGGTCACTGTGAACTTCGGCATGCGGAATGTCGCCGGCGGCAACACGTCCAACCTGGTCGCCACCTTGGAGACCTTTAGCTTTTCCAGCCCGGTTTATTCCGTGAGCGAAAAGGGCCTGCAGGCGCAGATTACCGTGGTGCGCAGCGGCGCGGCCACCAACGAGAGCGTCCAATTTGCCACTGCGGATGGGACCGGAACTGCCGGTGTCAATTACGTCCCCACTAATGGAACCCTGAACTTCGTGCCCGGCGTCACCTCCATGACTTTCTCAGTCACCGTCCTGGACGACGGTGTAATCACGCTGGATCGCACCGTGATGTTGAGCCTGAGCAATCCCGAGGGAGGGGCGATCCTCACTTGGCCCAGCACCGCCGTCCTAACCGTTCAGGAGGCCGACGGGGCGGACATCGTCGCGGGAGGCGCCTACCTGGCTTCTCAAAGCTACCAGCCGCCCAACGGGCTGATTGAGCCGGGGGAGACGGTCACCGTGGACTTGGGTTTGCGCAATGTGGCGGGCGGCAACACCACCAATCTCGTGGCCACCTTGGAGAGCTTCAGCTTTTCCAGCCCGACTTATGCGGTGAGCGAAAAGGGTGGGCTGGCGCTGATTACCGTGGTGCGCAGCGTCGCGGCCAATACCGCCAGCACCGTCCAGTTTGCGACGGCGGATGGAACCGGAGTTGCCGGCGTCAATTACGTCGCCACCAATGGAACGCTCACGTTTGGTCCCGGCGTCACTTCCCAGAGTTTCGCGGTGGGTGTGATAGATCTCCAAGCCATCGGGCCGGACACCTCCGTTCTGTTGAGCCTGACCAATGCCGCGGGAGGGGCGATCCTCGGCACGCCCAGCACTGCCGTTCTGACCATTCAGGATGCCGACGGGGCTGACATTGTCGCGGCGGGCACCTACCTTGCTTCTCAAAGCTTCCAACCGCCCAACGGGCTGATTGAGCCGGGGGAAACGGTCACTGTGGACTTGGGTTTGCGGGACGTGGCGGGCGGCAACGTCACCAACCTCCTCGCCACCCTGGAGACCATCAGCTTTGCCAGCCCGACTTATGCGGTGAACGAAAAGGGCGCGCAGACGCTGATTACCGTGGTGCGCAGCGGCGTGACCGGCAATACGAGCAGCATCCAATTTGCGACGGCGGATGGAACCGGAGTTGCCGGCGTCAATTACGTCGCCACTAATGGAACGCTGACCTTTGGCCCCGGCGTCAGCACCTTGACTTTCTCAGTTGGGATCCTGGACGACAATGTAATCACCCCGGATCACACCGTTTTGTTGAGCCTGAGCGATCCGCAGGGAGGCGCGGTCCTCATATCGCCCAGCACGGCTGTTCTAACCATTCAGGAGGGCGACGGGTCGGACATCCTCCCGGCGGGCACCTGCTTTGTATCTGGAACCGTCCAACCGCCCGACGACGCGATTGATCCCGGTGAGACGGTCACTGTGGACTTCGGTTTGCGTTGCATTTCCGGCGGCAACACCACCAACCTTGTCGCCACCTTGCTGGCTGGCAACGGCATCATCCCCGGCTCTGTCAGCTCCCAGACCTACGGCGCGCTCCTGGACGGCGGCCATGTGGTTTCCGAACCGTTCACCTTCACCGCCTACGGCGTCAACGACCAGGTCATCAGCGCGGTCTTCCAGCTTCAGGACGGCTCGCGCGTCTTGAGTAACGTGGTGTTCTCCTTCATCCTGGGCGCCACAACCGTCACCTCCTTCACCAATCCCGGATATATTCTCATTACCAACCTGCCCTCTTATGGCACTGAGCCGACGCCCGCCGAGCCTTACCCATCCAGCATTACCGTGTCGAACATGGCGGGTTCCGTGATCAAAGCCACCGTCGGGATTAACGGTCTGACCCATCAACTGCCGAGCGACATTATGATGGTACTCTCCTCTCCCGCCACCAATGTGTTGCTGATGAATGACGCCGGCGGCGATAACGGACGCGGTGTGACGAATATTAGCATTACCTTCGACGATGCCGCCGCCGGCTACGCGCCCAGCAACCAACTGCCCAGCGGCGTATCCGTTGATTACAAACCGACTCCTTACATCCAGTACGGCAGCAGCACCGTCTTCGTCGGGAACAACTGGGGTTTTCTGCCCGTGATGCCGTCGCCCCCGGTTTTGGCCAATTCCTCCCCGGCCAATTCGTATGCCACCAATCTGTCCGTGTTCGCCGGCACCAACATCAACGGCACTTGGTCCCTGTACATCGCGGACACCGTGGAACAGGATTACGGCGCGATCAGCAATGGTTGGACGTTGAATCTGGTCACCACCAACGTCGTTCCTTCCTACACGGATTTGGAATTATCCGTGGTTCCGTCGCCCTCCACTCCCGCCGTCGGCAACATGGTGGTGTACTCCATTGCGCTGACCAATTACGGGCCGGCGCCGGCCACCGGCGTCTTCATCACCAACATCCTGCCGCCGGGCCTGACCTACGTCAGCAACAATTTCCGGGGAACCGTCAGCAACAACAATGGAGTGTTGACCTTTGGCGCCAGCACCAACGCCCTGGCGGTGGGCGCCGGCCTTTCCTTCGCTGTCGCTGCCATGCCCAATGCCGCCGTCCTCCTGACCAACACCTTCATCGCCGTCTCCCAGCAGCTTGAGCCCAGCACCAACAACGTCACCAACGTCGTGGCCAACCTCGTCCCCGTGCCGCCCGACTCCCAAACCTACCCGGTTCTCATTCAAGGCGGCCATGTGGTTTCCGAACCATTCACCTTCACCGCCAACGGCTCCAACGGCCAGGTTGTTGACGTGGCCTTGCAACTTCAGGAAGGCGCAACCAATCTGGGCACGGTCATGTTTGCTTTCACCCTGGGCTCCATCAACACGTTCTCCAATACCGCTCTGATTCTCATTACCAATCTGCCCATCTATGGCGGTGCCCCGACGCCCGCCACGCCCTATCCGTCCTCCATCACCGTGACGGGCGTTCCCGCCACTGTGAACGCGGCCTTGACCACAGTGACCGTCACGATCAGCAATCTGACCCATCAATTGCCGAGTGATATTGAAATGGTTCTGGCCTCTCCCGCCACCAACGTGTTGTTGATGAGCGATGTTGGCGGGGACAGCAAGCAGGGGGTGACGAATCTTAGCGTTACCTTTGGGGATGCCGCCTCCAGCTACATGTCCAGCAACCTGCTGGCCAGCGGCATATCCACCAATAACAAGCCGACTCCTTACATCCAGTACGGCAGCGGCACCGTCTTCGCAGGGAACAACTGGGGTTTTCTGCCCGTCATGCCGCCGCCGGTTTTGGCCAATGCGTCCCCGGCCAATTCGTATGCCACCAACATGTCCGCGTTCGCCGGCACCAACATCAATGGCCTATGGTCCCTTTACGTGGCCGACACGGAGTCGCCGAACTACGGCGCGATCAGCAACGGCTGGAGCCTGAATATCAGCAGCGGCAACCCCGTTCCCGCCTACACGGATTTGGAGTTGACAGTCGTTCCGTCGCCCTCCTCTCCCGCCGTCGGCGGCGTTTTGACCTACACGGTTGGGCTGACCAACTACGGGCCGGCGCCCGCCACCGGCGTCTTTATCACCAATATCATCCCTTCCGGCCTGACGTACCTCAGCAACAACTTCCCGGCAGCGGTCAACATCACCAATGGAGTTTTGACCTTTGGCGCCAGCGCCCTGGCGGTGGGCGCCGGCCTTTCCTTCAATATCGCCGTCATGCCCAATGCCGCCGAAATGATGACCAACAGCTTCATCGCGATCTCCCAGCAGCTTGAGCCCAGCACGAACAACATCACCAACGTCGTTGCCAACCTTCTCCCCGTGCAAACCGGGTTCCTGGACTACGGTGTGCTTCTGGATGGCGGCCATGTGGTTTCCGAACCGTTCACGTTCACCGCCTACGGCACCAACGGCCAGGTGATCAACCTGTTCTTCCAGCTTCAGGACGGCACGGCCAATCTGGGCGCGGTTGAGTATTCCTTCACCTTGGGCGGCACCGCCACGTTCTATAATCCCGGCTATATTCTTATTACCAACTTCCCGGCCTATGGCACCAACCCGGCGCCCGCCATGCCTTACCCGTCCGCCATCACCGTCTCGAACGTGCCCGCCGCCGTGGCCACAATCGTCACCGCGACGATCAGCAATCTGACCCATCAACTGCCGAGCGACATTGAAATGGTTCTGGCCTCTCCGGCCACCAACGTGTTGTTGATGAGTGATGTTGGCGGGGACAACGGGCAGGGGGTGACGAACTTCAGCGTTACCTTTGCGGATGGGGCCGCCAACTACATGTCCAGCAACCTGCTGGTCAGCGGCGTATCCACCAATAACGAGCCGACTCCCTACGTGCAGAACGGCCGGGCGACCGTGTTTGTCGGAACCAACTGGGGCCTTCTGCCGGTTATGCCGGGGCCTCTTGTGGCCAATGCGTCTCCGGCCAATTCGTATGCCACCAACATGTCCGCCTTCGGCGCCAACGTCAATGGCGTATGGTCCCTGTACGCGGCCGACCTCGCGCAGATGAATTACGGCGCGATCAACAGCGGCTGGAGCCTGAATATCAGCACCGGCATCCCCGTGGCCGCCTACACGGATTTGGAATTAACCGTGGTGGAGTCGCCCGCCTCGGCCAGTGTCAGCAACACGGTGTTTTACACCGTTGGGCTGACCAACTACGGGCCGGCGCCCGCCACCGGCGTCTTTATCACCAATATCATGCCTTCCGGCCTGACGTACCTCAGCAACAACTTCCCCGGCACGGTCGCCGGCAGCAACGGAGTGTTGGCCTTCAGCGTCGGCGCGCTGGCGGTCGGCAGCGGCCTCTCCTTCGACATCGCGGCGGAGGCCAATGCCGCCGAAATCGTGACCAACACCTTTATCGCCATTTCCGGCGAGCTGGAGCCCAGCACCAACAACGTGACCAATGTTGTGGCCAACTTCACCCCCGTGGAACCGGATTTCCAAACCTACGGCGTGCTCGTGGAAGGCGGCCATGTGGTTTCCGAACCGTTCACGTTCACCGCCTACGGCACCAACGGGCAGGTCATCAACCTGTTCTTCCAACTTCAGGACGGCGCGCTCAATCTGGGCACCGTGGAGTATTCCTTCACCCTGGGCTCCATAGCCACTTTCTCCAATCCCGCTTTGATTCTGATTACCAACCTGCCCGCCTATGGCGCCAACCCGACGCCGGCGACGCCCTACCCATCCGCCATCACCGTGACGGGCGTGCCTTCCGCCGTGACCGCCGTGACCGTCACCCTCAGCAATCTGACCCATCAACTGCCGAGCGACATTGAAATGGTTCTGGCCTCTCCCGCCACCAACATGTTGTTGATGAGCGATGTGGGCGGCGACAGCGGGCAGGGGGTGACAAACCTGAACCTGACCATCGCGGATGCCGCCGCCTTCTACATGCCCAGCAACCAACTGCCATCCACCAGCTTGCCGGGCGGCGTATCCACCAACTACAAACCGACTCCTTACGTTCAGAACGGCAGCAACACCATATTCGTCGGGAACGACTGGAGCCTTCTGCCCGTCATGCCGTCTCCGCCTGTTTTGGCCAACGCCTCTCCGCCCAATTCCTATGCCACTAATCTGTCCGTGTTCAACGGCACCAACATCAACGGCGCGTGGTCCCTTTACGTGGCCGACACCTCGGTGCAGAATTACGGGGCGATCAGCAATGGCTGGAGCTTGAGCCTGAGCACCGGCACCCCCGTTCCTTCCTACGCGGATTTGGAATTGTCCGTGGTGGAGTCGCCCGCGCCGGCCACCGTGAGCAACGTGATGCTCTACGCCGTTGCGCTGACCAACTACGGGCCGGCTCCGGCCACCGGCGTCTTCCTCACCAATATCCTGCCTTCGGGCGTGACCTATCTCAGCAACAGCTTCGCCGGCACGGCGGCCAGCAACAACGGCGTTTTGACCTTTGACATCAACACCCTGACGGTGGGCGCCGGCCTCTCCTTCAACATCGCTGTCCTGCCCATCGAGGAAACAACCGTAACCAACATTTTCATCGCCATCTCCGACGAGCTTGAGGCCAGTGTCAACAACCTGACCAACGTCGTCACCGCGGTCGGCTCGCAGAGCGCCGACTTGGGAGTGTCCCTCAATGCCGGCCCCAACCCGGTCGTGGCCGGCAATTACGAGACCCTTTCCATTGTCGTTACCAACAACGGCCCTTCCTTCGCCTACGGGACGATGGTCACCAATGACCTGCCGGCGGGACTCCTGCTGACAGGCATCAACGCCCCGCCGGGAACCTCCGTGAGCGGTCTGGGCGGGACGAATATCTGGAACATCGGCTATTTGGCCGCCAACTCCAGCTCCACACTGAACCTTACCGCCAAGGCCACCTACGCCGCCGGGAACACCGTCTTGGACAGCGTTGTGGCGGGGTCCTCCGTCTACGATCCGTACAAGTTGAACAACTACGCCTCGTTCAAGATTGTCATCAATCCGGCGCCCTTGATTTCCATACTTGGCGGCCCGCGCACCAACACGTTCACCTGGAACGCCGCCGCCACCAATTATGTGCTGATGGGCGCGACGAACCTGACGCCGCCGGTGGTCTGGGTGAAGGTGACCAATGTCGTGCCCGTCATCACCAACGGCACATTCTCCGTCTCCCTGCCGGACACGACCAACGGCCTCCATTTCTTCATATTGAGAACACCTTTTTCAAATTGACAACACCCTGACCCCGGTTGCCTGCGGGCAGCCTTACCAACACAACCATGAATCGAGTGACTTTCCCGCCGGCAAGCGGCGACCCGAACGGAACGAATGGGCAGGCATGCCCGGCAGTGTCTTGCGCCGCCGCGGCGCGCGCCCGGCTTATTCCCGGCAAAGGCTGGTTGCGGCCGCTGGCGTTTCTTTTGGCCTTGATGGCTGTGTTCGGTTCCAAAGGGGCCGCGGCGGCCGGGCGCCAGCAACTCAAGGGCCATCTGCCGGCGGTGATTCAGCGGATGAAGTTGCAACCCACCGGCGAACTTCCGGCGACCAACCGCTTGAATCTCGCCGTCGGCCTGCCCCTTCGCAACGGCACTGACATCACCAATTTTCTGCGGCAGCTTTATGATCCGGCCAGCCCCAACTACCGGCAATTCATCACGCCGGATCAATTCACCGCGAGATTCGGCCCCTCGCAGGAGGATTACGACCAGCTCAAGAACTTCTTCACGGACCGGGGCCTGGCGGTGACAGCCGGCCATCCCAACCGGATCATGCTGGATGTCAATTTGTCCGTGGCGGACATCCAGAGGGTGTTTCATGTCCGAATCCTGACTTACGAGCATCCATCCGAACCCCGCGCTTTTTACGCGCCGGATGCGGAGCCGTCCATTGACCTGGATGTGCCCATCCTGCATATCAGCGGTTTGGACAACTATCAGGTGCCGCGCCCGTTGTATCGCAAAGAGCTTCCGGGCGGGCGGAGCGCGTCGAGCGGGCCGTTGATGGGTTCGGGACCTGGCGGCACCTATTTTGCGAATGACTTTCGAGAGGCCTATGCGCCCGGGGTGACGCTGGACGGGACCGGACAGTCCCTGGCCCTGATGGAATTGGACGGTTATTATCTGTCGGACATCACCAACTATGAAACCCTGGCCGGGCTGAGGCTCGTTCCCCTGGTGAATGTCCCGGTGGATGGCTTCGCCAACGCACCCACCCCAGTCGGTGATCCCGAGGTTTCGCTGGACATCGAAATGGCGGTGGACATGGCGCCGGGCCTGAAGCAGATTCTGGTTTACGAACAGGAAAACGGCGCGTTTCCCATTAACGACATCTTAAACAAGATCGCCACAGACAATCTGGCCAGTCAAATCAGCTCTTCCTGGCTGCTGGGAGATGACCCGACGACGGATCTCATATACCTGCAGTATGCCACCCAGGGGCAGTCCTTCTTTCAGGCTGCCGGCGATAACGGGAGTTTTAATTGGTCCGCGACAAACCAACAGCGCACCGACGACCCCTACATCACTCTGGTTGGCGGAACTACTTTGACGACTACGAATAATGGGGCCTGGCTGTCCGAAACGGTTTGGAATTGGAACTATGCGGGGGGCGGCGGGAGCAATGACGCCGGGGGCGGCGGGATTAGCACCAACTACGCCATCCCCATCTGGCAACAAAGCATCAACATGAGCAGCAACATGGGATCCACCAATTTCCGCAATATTCCCGATGTTGCGCTGACGGCGGACAACATTTATGTCATATATGAGAATGGAGAAACGAACCTGTTTGGCGGAACCAGTTGCGCCGCGCCGTTGTGGGCCTGCTTCTGCGCGCTGGCCAATGAGAAGGCTCAATTAACTGGAAGCCCCGCGATGGGATTCATCAATCCGGCCATTTATGCCATAGGGAAGGGGCTGCTTTACAATGAGACGTTCCATGACATTACCAACGGCAACAATACCAACTACAACAATCCAACGGAATTCTTTGCCGTTCCCGGCTTTGATCTTTGCACCGGGTGGGGCACCCCGAACGGCGCGGCGCTGATCAATGCTCTGGTTCCCGCCACCATTAAGTCCGTGTTCCTGGCCGTCATCAGCAACACCATTTCGGGTGGCAACGGCAATGGGATGATTGACCCCAATGAGTGCAACAATTTGAACGTTCTGGTGACAAACGAGGGCAACGTCCCGGCGACAGACGTGCAGGGCACCCTGACCAGCCTTACCCCCGGGGTGATTATTGGCACGTCCACGGCTTCGTTCCCCAATATCCCGGCCGGACAATCCGAATGGAACCAAACCCAATTTGTCATCAGCACCGAACCCGGTTTCATCTGCGGCACGACCGTCAATTTGCAGTTGGTGATCACCTGCGATCAAACGGCGCAAACCAATTCCATCCAGATTCCCACCGGGGAGACCGGAACAGCGGTGCGGTTTGACAATTCGACACCGGCGCCCCTCTCGCCTCTCTACGGCACCAACTCGCCGATCACCGTCAGCAACTTCGGCACGGTCAGCAAGGTCGCCGTTTCCCTTTACCTCACGACGCCGGACGATGGCATGATGGATCTTTATCTGATGAGTCCCAGCGGCGCCACCGTCTATCTTGCCCAGGTTGACGCGCCCGCGGGCACCAACTTCGGGACGAATTGCGCGCCGGATTCGGCCCGCACCACTTTTGACGATGACGCCACGGTGTCCATTACCAACGGCGCCGCGCCCTTTGCCGGGACTTACGCGCCGGAATCGCCGCTGTCGGCCTTCAGCAGGATCAGCGGCGACGGAGTCTGGAGGCTGTATGCGTTTGACTTGGCGGGCGGGGCGTCCACGCTGCAATGTTGGTCGCTGTTTCTTTCCCCGGTAACGTGCGAGGATGGCGGCGGCCAATGTCCCGGCTCCGACCTCTCGATCACCATGAAGGCCAATCCCATCGCAACCTCGGCGTACAACCCGGTGACCTTCACGATGACCGTTTCCAATGCCGGACCCAGCCCGGCCATGGATACGGTGGTCAACCAGACCATTCCTTCCGGCGTCATTTATGAGGGATCGAGCAGCAGCCAGGGCACGGTTTTCCAAACCGGCTCCATGCTCACTTTTTTCGTTGGCACGATGGGGGTCTACAGCAATGCCACCATTACGGTGTCCACCGAGGCCGTCTCGGAGGGCCTGTGGACCAGCACTGCGGTGGTCGGCGCCACCAACACCAACCCCAATCCTTCCAACAACTCCGCTTCCGCCTCCGTCCTGGTGACCAAGCCGTTCGCGGACTTGGGGCTGACCATGTACGCGCAACCCGTCACCCTGCCGGACAACGGCCAGGCAAACTTCTTAATGACCGTCACCAACCACGGGCCGGATGAGGCTCTGGCGGTGACGGTCACCAATTTCCTCCCCGCCAGTCTGAGCTTCGTCTCTGGCAGCGCGTCGCAAGGCAGCGTTTCACCGGGCGGCACGCTGGTTTCCCTTGGCACCATGCTTCCGGGCGCCGGCGCGACGGCAACTCTGGTCCTGAGTCCGACCGTCGTTGGGACGAGCACCCTCACCAGCACGGTCGGGCTTGACCCTTCCGAGGTGGACCCGATTTTGACCAACAATACGGCCAGCGCCTCCATCACCGCGCTTCCGGCGGCCGATCTTGGCGTCTCCGTGGCTGTGTCGCCCAGCCCGGCCATCTCAGGGGGGAACATCACCTACGTGGTGACCGTCACCAACGCCGGACCGAGCACCGCCACAAACGTGTTCATGAATGAGACCCTGCCGGCATTCGCAACCTTCGTTTCCACCAGCCAGACCAATGCGGTGGACGTCGGCGGTTTGGTAACATGGACCATTCCCGGCGCCATGCCCAGCGGCACCAGCCAGACACTTACCGTCATCGTCCAGGCGCAGGCTCTGATCCAGGGCGTCGTTTCCAATGTGCTGGTTTCCACTTTTAGCGTGGCCGGACAGCCGGCCGATCCGAATACCAACAACAATTTCGTGTCGGTCAGCACCGTGGTGCTGCGGCCGACAGTCATCATCAATCCGCTTGGCGACACCCTGACCTGGCAGAGCTTTCAGCCGCCCAATGGCGCGGTGGCGCCCGGGGAAACGGTTACAGTGGCATTTCAGTTGGAGAATATCGGCAACATCCCCACCACCAATCTGGTGGCCACTCTCCAGACCAACGGCGGAGTCATTCCGATGCAGACCAACTCCGGCGGCATTCCGGTCCCCGGCCAAAGCAGCGCCAATTATGGCGCCCTGGCTCCGGGCGGCGGCCATGGGTCCGGCCAGTTGATGTTCTCGAACAACGCCGCCTACGGCGGCACGATCGTCGCCACGCTCCAATTGCAGGACGCCACGAACAAGTACGGCACGGTCAGCTTCACGTTCGTCATGCCTGTGGTTTCGACTTTTTGGAACACCAATCTCATCAGCATTCCCGCCACCAATTTCGTGGCCACCAACGAGGCCATGGGCCCGGCCGGTCCGTTTCCCTCCAGCAATCTGGTTTCCGGCATCAGCGGCTTTGTTTCGGATGTGGCTGTCACCGTGTCGAACTTGGAGCATACCTATCCGAGCGACATCAGCCTGTGGCTGGTGGGGCCGGGCGGGCAAAGCGCGATGTTGATGTCCTATGCCGCCTTGTATTCCTCGGCCGCCGTTCCTGTCACCCTCACATTTGACCAGTTTGCTTCCGCTCCTGTTCCTGCGGAGGGATCGCTCTATACTGGAAGCTATCAACCGTCGTCCTACAATCCGCCGATTATCTCCACCAACCTCACCGGCATTTCTCCCCCCGCCAACACCAATTTGGCCGTTTTCGAGGGCTTTGCGCCCAATGGATGGTGGTTTCTGTACGCTTATGACAGCAAGGCGGGCGATTACGGGGCCATCTCCAACGGCTGGTCTGTGGCCGTCACCACCATCACTCCCGTCAACGAGATTACCGACATCGGCGTGACCATCGCCCCTTCCGCCAATCAGGTCATCCTCGGCGGCGATGTGACTTACACCATCACGGTCACCAACCTGGGCACCAACGCGGCGACTGTGTTTCTGACAAATGTGCTCGCCGCGGGCATGAGCTTCGTTTCCAACACCATCCCGCCTTACGCGCCCTATCTGCAAACCAATCTGACCTCCACCAACCAGGCCCAGATTTACACCAACCAGGTTCAGGTTTACAACTTGGGCTTGCTGGCCGGCGATACCAACCTGACTTTGGGCTTTGTCGCCAATGCCGTTACCAACACCAGCCAGTCCAACACTTTCGCCTACATCGGTTCCTCGCTCCTTGATCCAAATACGAACAACAACCAGGCCGCCGCCGCCGTCCTCGTGGTCCTGCCCGCGGCGGATGTCGCCGCCGCCATTTCCTCAAGCGCCGCCGCCAACACGGTGGTCGTGGGGACCAACGTCATCTACACCCTCGCCGTCACCAACTACGGTCCCGGCCCGGCGTACAACGTCACCGGCCTGTTGACCCAGGGCGCCGCCGGCCTGGTCTTCACCAATGACTTCGGCAACCTCGCCTCCGGCTCCGCCGCCGCGGTCTATTTCACCAACGCCCCCGCGGTGACCGGCTCGCTCACGAATCTATGGACGGTTTCCACCGTCTCCGTGGATACCAACCTGAACAACAGCGCCGCCACGAACATTCTGACCGTCACCTATCCCGAACCCATCCTTGTCACCAATGGAGTCCTGCTGCTTTCCGGAAGTTCCGTCCCGCTCGACGGGGCGATTGACCCCAACGAAACC